>Ga0335069_10002039_pt1 | contig 31594 bp, 14 predicted proteins | sample Lox_Sample_11_FD_206714 | JGI IMG/M metagenome (GOLD analysis project Ga0335069, IMG submission 206714) | Soil microbial communities from Loxahatchee National Wildlife Refuge, Florida, United States - Lox_Sample_1.1 | ecosystem: Environmental > Terrestrial > Soil > Wetlands | place: USA...
TGGGCGAAGAACTACCCCACGTGCTCTACCGGCTGATCGAAGCCGATCACTACACCGAGAAGAACATCCTGATCGTCGGCGGTGGCGACAGCGCCGTCGAGGCTGCCATGGGACTCGCACGACAGCCTGGCAACAACGTGACGTTGTCGTATCGGCGCGGAGAATTCAGCCGCCTCAAAGATCGTAATGCCAAACGCATCGCCGAGCACATTGCAGAGCGCAAAATCGAAGTCGTGTTCAACTCCAATCCAGTCGAATTCCGTGAGGGTAGCGCCTTTCTCGAAGCTAATGGTCAAGTGCGTGAGCTGCCCAACGATTTTGTCTGGATCTTTGCCGGAGGTACACCCCCGTCGGACTTCCTGAAGGCAGCAGGAGTAGCATTTGGAACAACAAGCACTGACAAATCCACAACCCAGCACGCGGAGCTGTCCATAAGATGAGAACTTCCCCTCTTGCCCACTGCGCCATAGTCCTTGTCATATGCGCCCTCTCCGCATCGGCTCGGGGAGCTTCCGTCACAGGGACTGTAACGAACAAGACCACCAATAGGCCCTCCGCAGACGACTCGGTTGTCCTGATCGATGTCGGCGCGGGCATGTCCGAGGCTGCAACCGCAACGACGAATGCTCAGGGCCACTATTCGATTGAGACTCCGGGCATGGGACCCTATTTGGTTCGCGTCAACCATCAGGGAGGGACCTACTTCATCGCGGCCCCCCAGGGCGGAGCTCCAGGCGATGTAACTGTGTATGACGTCGCCCCGAAGGTCGATGGTGTCTCGATTGACGCCAACATGTTTCTTGTTGAGGCTGCTGGAGGCATGCTTCGTATTCACGAACGCTACTTGGTACGGAATACGAGCCTGCCCCCACGCGCTCAGTTCAGCGATAAGACATTCGAGATCGTGATCCCTTCGGGCGCAGAGATCGATAGCGCGTCGGCGACTCGACCCGGTGGCCTGCCCACCAACACGCACCTCGTGCCCCTAAGCCAACAGGGCCACTACACGTTCAATATTCCGATTCAACCCGACCAAGGCGAAAAGGAAACCCTCTTCGAGGTGCAGTATCACCTCGCCTACAGTGGCAAGTACACGCTGACTCCCCATCCCCAGATGCCTGCCGACAACGTCGTGGTCTATCTGCCTCAAGGGATCCACTTCAAAGGAGCCCAGGGAGCGAACTTCCAGTCGGTACAGGAAGATCCGAACGTCCAAAGCTATGTCACGAAAAACGTCCACCCTGGTCAAACGATCGAATTCAGCCTGTCTGGCGAGGGGCAAATGCCCCGCCAGGCACAGAGCGCAGGGATGGGGCAAGCGATGGGCATGAGCGCGGCGGACACGTCCGGGGATGTGACAGGCAAACCGGGCGGCGGGATCGGCCAGCCGATCGACACACCCGATCCGCTGACCAAGTACAAGTGGTGGATCCTCTCGCTTCTCACAATCGGCCTCATCGCAGCTTCAGCATTTTTATTGCACAAGAGAGAGTCCGTGACGGCTGGCGCAGAGATTCTTTCACATCCCCCGGTTGTGCCCAACCCCATCCCGGCATTAGCTCCCGCCGCCCTTAGACCTGTGCCGACCACGACTGGCGTGGCCCCAGAGTCGGTTCCTTCCGCGTTGCTGAACCTACTCAAAGACGAGATCTTTGCCATAGAGAGCGAGCGGCTGGAAGGGAAACTGACCGAAGAGGAGTATGCCAGAATCAAAGTCGGCCTCGACGCGCTCCTCAAACGCAAACTAGGAAGCATCGCATCGACACAAAACCCTCGGTCATAACAGGATTTCAGAATTGATCGTTCAGACCATTAGTCGAGCGACCGTGGATCTTCCTGCTGAGCCCGCTGTCGATCAGTTTCTGACGCCGGTTTAGGTGATCGGAACGCGATCTGAATGCCGCGAAAGCATGACCTGCCAAGCCTGCACCTCAGTGCAAATCGACAACTCACTCATTTCGTTCGGATGCAGATGCTCGACGCTAGAACTTAGGGAACTTCGATCAAAAGGCCCATAGTGGGTCTGCCGGCCCTTTGCTATCTGGTCTTCTTTGCGAAGCTCTGTGAGTTGCCGAACCAACCGGCAGCATGATTCTGCTTCTGCGATTGGGCAATGCCCTCAGCACTTGCCGCCATCGAATGGAGCGGGTCAATGCCTAAGAAGAATGGCCTCGAGGTCCTGCCCGAATTGATCAAATGCAAATGCGCTCCACGAGTCCTCATCCTCTCCAGTTTTGAATACGAGGAGGAGATTTACCGTGCGGCCAAGGCAAGTGCGCGCGGGTACATGACCAAAGACGCCACTCGCGCAGACATTGTCGATGCGATTCGAGCAGTTGCCGCAGGCCATCTTCATCTTCCCGAGGACTGTCTAACAGTCCTCGATAACCGCCTGGGATAGTGCAGCTGCACCATTGCATGGTTCAATAGGAACGACGTACCGTTTCTGCCAGAATGGGAATCAGCCGAGAGCAATCTTCCGAATCCAGCCAGGATCCGACACCGCGCTCATCTCGATTCCTTGTCCGACAGGCGTATTCTGCATTCTGTGGCGCGCCATACAGAGTAGATCCGTCGTAAACCTTAGGAGTGGACAGCATCAATGGACAAGAATTCGCGTACGGCAGAGTCGCTTGAAATCGAACTAACCCAGGAATCGTCGATAGGACCGAGTCGGCGCGAATTCATGGCTGGACTTGCAAGCGCAGCGGTGCTGGCAACGCTGACGGGAAGAAGTGCCTCGGCTCAGGCCGCCAATAGTTCTTTGAATATTGCTCGTGTGGCTGTCCCGAGCAGCCAAACCGTTATGAGCGAGAACAAGATCTCGGCTCTAAACGACGGCTTTGATCCCCAGAATTCATTGGACCGTTCGCATGCCCTCTATGCCCTGTGGCCTTCCCGCCAGCCGGAGGGACGCGCCAGTTGGGTGCAATATGAATGGAGCGAGCCAGTCAGCATCGACAGAATCGAAGTCTATTGGGCAGTCGACCGGCCACGCCCTGCCGCGATCCCCGGGAGCGGAGGCCCAGAGATTCTAGTGCCCGAAAGCTATCGCATCTTTTATTGGAACGGAACCGACTTTGTTCCGGTCGTTGGCTCCCAGGGTCTGGGTGTCGCTCCCGACTGCTTTAATGCAACGACATTCGATCCTATACACACCAGTAAGATGCGGCTCGAGGTTATTCCTCAAGTGGATCGGCCGGCAGGGATTCTTGAGTGGAGAGTCTTCAATTACGGACCTGTTCCTGCGCTTCCTCCCCTAGTGGACGCAGGGGTCGACCGTTCGGTTGTGAGCGATGGGCGCACTTATCTTTCCGGAAAAGCAACGTGGCTTGAGGACTCCAGCGAGAACAACGCGCGGTGGGTGAAAACATCCGGACCAGGGGTTGCGAGTTTTGCGGCAGCTAATTCGTTGGTGACGACGGCGACATTCTCAGAACCAGGCGACTATGTTCTCGCACTTCATGCGTCGGGTCGCAAACAAGCGCCTCCCTCGATCAACGTGCATGTTGAACCTGCCCCTCCCGCGGAACGTTTGGATGTGGTGTATACGCGGCACTATTCGCTCGACAGCCCATTTTGGAAGCAGAGGGCGAAGGCTCTGATCGTCGATTGGATTCCTCACTGTATCGAAATGTGCGAGCGCACCGACATTCCGCCGATGCGAGGCGACGGTGGAATCGACAATTTCATTGAGGCCGGCAAGGCCCTTCGTGGACTACCGCATGGGCGTCACAAGGGATATGTGTTCTCGAATGCCTGGGTTCACCAGACTGTGGAGTCGATGTGCATTGCTTTGATGGTGGATGCGCAGGGTGATCCGGATGTTCTGCAGGCGCACAAGCGGATGGGGGAAACCCTGGAGCGCTGGATCCCGATCATCCTCGGTGCGCAAATGCCGGATGGTTATTTGCAGACCGCATATACGCTGGCGGATCGTAAAGACTGGCCGGAGCGTTGGTCGCCCGACCACCGCGGCAATCACGAGGGCTACGTCGCAGGCTATTTCATCGAATCTGCAATCAACCATTACACGCTCACCGAGGGCAAGGACCGCCGTCTCTACAATGCAGCCAAGAAGCTGGCCGATTGCTGGGTCGCCAACATCGGGCCGGGTAAGAAGGAATGGTTTGATGGGCACCAGGAGATGGAGCAGGCACTGGTTCGCTTCGGACGCTTTGTCAACGATCAGGAAGGCAACCATCGCGGAGATGCCTACATTGTTCTCGCTAAGTTCTTGCTCGACTCGCGTCGCGGTGGATCGGAGTATGACCAGAGCCATCTGCCTCCTGGCCAGCAGTACGAGGCTGTGGGTCATGCGGTGCGCGCGATGTATTTCTACTCTGGTATGGCGGACATCGCTGCGGAGACCAAGGACCGCGACTACCAGAGCGCTGTCATTTCGCTCTGGGACAATATGGTCAACCGGAAGTACTACGTAACCGGGGGAATCGGGAGCGGCGAAACCTCGGAAGGCTTCGGGCCCAACTATTCCCTACGCAACGATGCTTACTGCGAAACTTGCTCAAGCTGCGGCGTGGTCTTCTTCCAATACAAGCTCAATCTCGCCTATCATGACGCAAAGTACGCTGATCTCTATGAGCAGACCATGTACAACGCTCTGCTCGGAGGTGTAGCTCTCGATGGAAGAAGCTATTGTTACACAAACCCCCTCATAAACACTGAGCGCGCCAAATGGCACGTATGCCCGTGCTGCGTCGGGAATCTCTCGCGCACATTGCTCATGATTCCGACGTGGAGTTATGTGAAGAGCAAGGACAGTCTCTACGTCAACATGTTCGTCGGCAGCCGCATTCAGGTTGGCCAAGTGGCAGGCACCAACGTCGAGGTAGTACAGAAGACCGAATACCCGTGGCACGGGTCCGTCTCAATTACATTGAACCCCGAAGAAACAAAGACCTTCTCTGTGCATATTCGTGTCCCTGACCGGACGACGAGTAAGCTCTATCAAACATCTCCCAGAGTCCAAGGAGTGAAGCGCTTCGCGGTGAACGGAGAAGTGCAAACACCGTCCATCGAGAAGGGATACGCAGTCGTGACCCGTGAGTGGAAGGCCGGCGATCGCATCGACATAGAACTTCCCATGGAACCGCAACGCATCCTCGCCGATGAGCGCATCAAAGCAGACCTCGGTCTGGTGGCGTTGCAATACGGTCCCCTCGTCTACAACGTCGAGACCGCAGACAACCAGAACATCGATCGCAAGCTGGGAGAAGGCCTACTTGAGACGGAGTGGAGACCGGGTCTGCTCAGCGGCGTCGTGGTCATTGCAGGTCAATGGCAAGACGGTTCCCCCATGATCGCGATTCCCAACTTCACGCGCACAAACCGAGTTGGCCCTCCGCCGGATTATCCAAGCGAACGGGATCCAGACCGCTGGACTCGTCCCAAGCCGACTGTCGAATCTAAAGTGTGGATCTAGCACGGGCACATCTCGCTTGGGGGAGACAGGAGAGAGTTGATCACTGACTTCCAGATGTCTTCCAATGCTGCAGCGCACGCAGGATTCTCAGCAATAATCTGAAGGCGAGACCTCGGAGAAGACCCTGGAGCATTAATCCGCCCGCGGCCGATGACTCAAGGTCTCGCAGTGCGAACATAGCGTCGTCGTCTGCGAGACGATCCAAGAAAGCATCTGTCATAAGCACTTGCGCCGCCTCCCGGGAAGACATGTGAACTCTGCCGTTGCCATAGGGGTGTGCCAAAGTTGCGTCTGAAAAAGGGCAGTTACGCGCCTGCTCTGATTTATGGAATCTAGCGATGGCTGAGCATTGGGTGACGAATCGACCTGGTTTCTTGTCGATTTAATGCAACTTCCGCTGCATATTTGTTGACTATACGTTCTTAATTATATAAAGTCGCCAATATTGACGTAGCCAGCAGAATTCCCCACCACAGGTTCGAGAACGCATTGAGCGTAGCCCATCGCTTGCCAGTCCCATTCCACTTGTCATCTGGAGATTCAATGCTCAAGCTCCGCTCCCTTCGATCTGTACTTGTGCCTGTTCTGGTTTGTTTCGCATGCTTGAGCGCAATTTCTGCTTTGTGCCAAGTCGCTGCGAGCCTGACTGGCCGCATCACGGACCAGACCGGGGCAGCTGTCCCAAGTGTGACGGTCGCGGCGACCAACGTTGAGACTGGAGTTTCACGGATTGCGATCAGCGACGCATCGGGGCGGTATCAACTCCTGGAACTGCCGATCGGGCGCTATGCAATTCATGCCACCAAGGAGGGCTTTGCCGAGGAGGTGCGTCAAGGCATCGTCCTGGCCGTGGGCCAGGAGGCGACGGCAGACCTCAGTCTTCACGTGGGCCAGGTCAAACAGCAGATCAGGGTGACCGAAGACATTCCAGTGGTGAATGCATCGACGCAGGAGATCTCGGGGTTGGTGGGCGAGCAGCAGGTGCGGGACCTTCCGCTCAATGGCCGCAGTTACGACCTTCTGCTCACACTCAATCCAGGGATCGTCAACTTCACCTCTCAAAAGACAGGCGGGATTGGTGTCTCGAATTCGACAACCGGGAACAACTTTGCTGTTTCGGGAAACCGCCCGCAACAAAACTTGTTCCTGTTAAATGGCGTCGAGTTCACCGGAGCGGCGGAGAACAACATGCAGCCCGGTGGTCCGAGCCAGCAGCTACTGGGCGTAGAAGCAGTCAGAGAATTCAATGTGCTTCGCGACACGTACGGAGCCGAATATGGGAAGCGCCCCGGCGCACAAGTTATCATCGCCACGCAATCGGGCACCAACCAGCTGCACGGCTCAGTCTACGAGTTCCTGCGCAACAACGCCCTTGACGCGCCGAATCACTTTGATGAGGGGTCGGCGCCCCCTTTTCAGCGCAATCAGTTCGGAGCCGCACTGGGCGGCCCCTTGAGGAGCAACAGAGCGTTCCTGTTCGGAAACTACGAAGGCTTTCGCCAACACCTCCATCAGACCTCAGTCGCGTTTGTGCCCGATCTGGCTTCACGAGCGGCAGCAGCGGCCAGTGTGCAACCGCTCCTCAATCTGTGGCCCACACCTTCTGCAAATGCTCCCGACTTTAATGGAATCGCCGAGGTCTTCAGCAGTCCTCTGCAGACGATCCGTGAGGACTTCGGGACGACCCGATTCGACCTGACCCTCTCGCCAAGAGACAACTTCTCCGCGATCTACACAATCGATGACGGTGGGGATGTAACTGCGACGACTGCCAATCCCTACAGCACCGACATTCTAAATCTGCGCGAACAGGTGCTGAGCCTGAACGAGACGCATGTCTTTTCGCCCACTCTGAACAACATCGCCCGTGCGGGCTATTCGCGGGCCGCATACTTCTTTACCGGCGAACCCACGCCCGGCACGCCCGCAGCTGGAGTCTCCGGTTTCATCAGCGGACGCCAGGTTGGCGCGGTGGTGGTGGGTGGGAGCGCAGCATCGAATCCGCAGGCCCAAGTCGGACTGGCGGGGAGCAATAACGGAAGCAACCTGCCGATTGCCCGCAATCTGTTCACCTATGAAGATCGCGTCACCTTGTCGCGCGGTCCGAACCAGTGGAGCTTCGGCGTATGGTTTCAAAATTTCCAGTCGAACGAGATCCTGAATCTGAGCCAGTATGGTCAGGCAACCTTCACCAGTTTGCAGACGTTTCTTGGCGGCACAACAAGCAGCTTTCTATATAGCCCCGCGCCGACTGAGATGAACTGGCGGTCACTCTTTGGCGCCGTGTACGCGCAGGATGCGATTCGTGTGAATCCTCAACTCACGCTCAGCCTGGGTTTTCGCGGCGAGTTCTCGACTGGCTGGAACGAGGCTCATGGCCGCGCGGCGAACTATTCGTTCAGCAATGGAGTGATATCGAGCCAGCCACATGTGGGCCACAGCGCTTTCACCGAGAACAACGCCCGGTTCCTCTCCCAGCCGCGGGTGGGGCTCGCATGGAGTCCGCGACCGGACAGGACAGTGGTTCGTGCCGGGTTCGGCATGTACAACGAGTTACTGGACGATCTTGGATACAGGATGGACCAGAATGCGCCGTTCAATCCAACCTACAGCATCGCTTCGCTTCCCGTATCGAGTTTGCCGATCAACCCCGCGGCGCCGACGCCCGCCAAAGCATTGCTCGTGCCTGGCGGAGTCCAACCCGATGCGAAGATGCCCACGCTGATTTCGTACTCTCTGCGCCTAGAGCAGGAGTTGACGCGGAACACTTCGCTGACCCTGGGCTATGTCGGATCCCATGGCTACCATCAACTCATCGGCATCGACGCCAACACGCCGATCCCAACGGCCTGCCCAGCGTCTCCCTGCCCGGGTGCTTATCCCGCGAATTTCCCTTCCCCGTTCGCGAACTCGGCGATTCCGGCCGGATCGTTCTACATCCCCCCGGGAACAGCAAAGGCGAACCCCTCTCTTGCCAATACGTGGACATGGTTTTCAAGAGGAAGCAGCAGCTACAACGCGCTTGAAGTGGATGTGAACCATCGTTTCAGCCACGATCTGGCTCTTCGCGGTGTCTACACGTGGTCGAAGGCCCTCGATGACGGCGATTCTTTGAATCAGACCACCGCCGGAAATGCGCCGGGGCTCGCTTCAAATCCCTACAATCTGCACGCCGACTGGGGACCGGCCACCTACGATGTGAGGAATATTGGCGTGCTCAATGCTGTGTACTCGTTGCCCTTTGGACACGGCAAGCCTTTTGCAAATGCTCTGCACGGGGTCGGGAATGAAGCACTGAGCGGTTGGTTGGTAAACAGCATCGTCACGATCCAATCCGGCTTCCCGATTACCCCGCAACTCAGCTACAACCCATCGAACGACGGAGACACGCGTAATCCTGTGCGGCCGTTCGTGAATCCGGACTTCCACGGATCAAGCATTCTGGGCAAACCGAAACAGTGGTTCACTCCAAGCGCTTTCCTGGCGCCTCCGGCGAATAGCGGATTCTGGGGCAACCTGGGCAGAGATACCCTCACAGGCCCCGGGTTGGGAACCTGGGATTTCTCCACCTTCAAAGACACAGAGATTGGCGAGCAGATGAAGGTCGAGTTTCGGGCCGAATTATTCAATCTGCTCAATCGAGCCAACTTCAACACACCGAATCTGATCGTCTTCACTCCCACAGGAGTTTCGGGGACCGCCGGCGCAATCACGAGCACATCGACAACGTCGCGTCAGGTGCAATTCGCCCTGAAGCTTCTTTGGTGATTCCTGGATTCTGCTCTTCCGCAAGCACTTGGTTGTTGCGACTTTGGGATATCGTGACGCGGGAAATGCGCTAGCGAGGAGGATTCGGGGTTGCGGCAGATGAATGGGTGCTATTCAACTGTGCACAGATCTGGAACTCCTGCTCCGCTCGATCGCGAAGCCCTTCCTTGCGGTAAATCTGGCCAAGTTTGAAATGCAGCCCAGGAATCCCCGGCGCCAGAGCAACCGCGCGCTCAAGTTCTTTCTGGGCCTCGCCGAGCCGCTGCTGGGCAGCATATGCCTGTGCCAGCCCCTCATGGATCTTCGGATTACTCGGGGCGAGCAAAGCCGCCTTCTCAAGGTATGGAATGGCTTGTTCGAAGCTGCTCTGACTGGCGTAAAGAGAACCGAGGTTCAGAAACGGCTGCGCATCCGTGGGAGAATCCCCCTGCCAGTCGATCGCGGTTTGAAAGGCGACCTTTGCCTTTTCGGTTTCGTTCAACTCCAGCCACGCCAGCCCAAGATTGTTTTCCGCTTCTTCGTACTTCGGATGCAAGGCCAGCGCTCGTTGGAAACTTGAAACGGCGGCGGCGAAGTTGCTCTCATTGAACTTCGCCCGGCCCAGCAAGTACCAGGCATCCGCATCGTCTGGCCTCTCGACAATAACCTCCGTAAACCACTTATCGGCGTCGCCAAAGTCGCCCAACATCACGTAGTCCGATGCAACCACTTTGAGGTCGTCCGCACCAGGACGCTCAAAGGCAGCGCCCGCCGTGAATTCGCTGAGCGACTCTTTCGCTTTCTGCTCTCGAAACAGCACATACCCGAGTAGAAAATGGGCCTCCGCCGAAGACGGATGAAACTGAATGAAATTGCGAAGCGCCACTTCGGAATCCGTCAGCTTTCCTGCTGAAAGAAGAGCGCGCACATCCGAAAGTGAATCAGCCGTAGATTGCTGGGCTGCGGAAGGCTTTGCAATCAAAACCGACACGACAAGAACACCCACCTGCATGAGCCGCCACATCGTTGTCATCGAGTCACTTTCCACCTTCAGACCCGCGTCCGCTCAGCTGCGCCAACAAAGCCACTCGCAATGGACATAGGAATGGCCAGATGGTTCTAATAGATCTCCTTGCGACATGTAGCACACTGTCCGTTCGCCCTCGCGCAAAGAAGTTAGCCGCTCCAATGGCTTGGGGCAGGAAGGCAGATAGGCTCCAACGGCTGGAGTACGCACCACCGTTAACGCGCAGAGCTCTTGATAGCAGTCGCGTCATTGGCCTGTTGTGCGACTGCGGCGCTGGCCTCTCTCTGCAAAGTGCCATACGTGATCATTTCCTTTTGCGCTTCCGCGGTTTTGCCCTGCGCACGATATACCGCCGCGAGCAGAAAATGGATCGTCGGCTCGCGCGGGCTATCCTTCTCGGCCATCTCCAAGTCAGGCAGAGCTTCAGGCTGTTTGCCGAGCCTAACCAGGGCACGGGCACGATCGACGCGTGCTTGCATAAGATTTGGGCACCGTTCGATTGCGTGGTTCAGATCTGTCAGGGCATCGTCACTCGAATCATTCGCTTCGAGGATCGAGTTGCCCAGTTTCCAGCTGGCGAGGCAGTTATTCGGATCATTCGTCAGCTCCGCCTTGAATTCCTCTTCTGCCGATTCCCACTTTCCGATGTTCCAGTAGGCATCGCCCATATGCATATGCGTGCCCGGCAAGTGCGGAGCCAGATCGATCGCTTTTTTGTACTCCACCAGCGCAAGATCGTAGTTATGCATGCTCGCGTCGATCTCGCCGGCAATCTCGTGTGCGACGACCGAGTTCGGATCGATCTCGTTGATCTTCTTCAGCGCATCCTCTGACATCTGCATATATGCCTTGCCCAGCATGTACCACGCTTGCTGATCCTTCGGATTCCGCGCCAGAAACTTGTTCAGATAGGAGGCGGCTTCGTCCAGCTTCCTTGTCTGAACAAGGACCTGCGCCAGCACCATTTCCACCTGGCTGTCTTCAGGATTTGCTCGCAACGCAGCGCGGAGACAGGGTTCAGCCTTGTCGGCCTCACCGAGCTGGAAATAGCTCATGCCAAGCATCGCCGAGGCGGTCGGCATGTTGGGACTTAACTCCAGCCCGCGGTGAAGAACTTCGGATGCTCGAAGATAGTCATGGTCGTTGAAGTAAAGCCGGCCTAGGTTGTTGTAAGCCGCTGCGAGATGCGGCGCCAGCTTGATCATGGCGCGGTACTTCTCAATCGCCGTTGCGTCGTCGCCGTTCTGCTGCGCTTCCTTAGCTTCCGCGTAGAGCTTCTGCACAGCCGGCGTCACCTCATCACCTGCTTGCACCGCATGAGCGGCAGAGGACGGGAGCAGGAGCAGAAGGATGGGCAACAGCCAAGAGGACCGACGCGGCAGCCCCGGGAAATCTATCTTCATGATGGGTAATTATAGTTGAGTTTCATTTTCCGATTCATGCTTGCGCCGCGACGTGCCATGCGCTCAGCGACTGCAGGAACGCCGGGCTTAGCAGCAATATATGCGATCTCAGTTCAGAAAAGGAGCCGGGCTGCCTTTTTGGCAACCCGGCTTGATGGAGACACTACGATGAAACAGCCTTTGTCGATCGAACCGTCAGAACGTCAAGTGGAAACTAACCTGGCCTTGTCGGTTCGCAGGATAGTTACCCGGGGTTCCCTGTGAGGTGACTTGTCCAAAGGTGGAATCACTTGCGTTCGTATCGGGGTTGTTGAACTGCGTTCGGTTGAATGCGTTGAAGTAGTCGACCTGTAGGACGCCCTGGAATCGCTCGCCGAGATAGAAGTGCTTGCGTGCGTTCAGGTTCTCTACAGCCCATGGCGCGCCTCTCATGCCTCCGTAGTTGCGTTGGGCGTTCCCCAGAACGTATTGCGACGGAGTGACCGTGAACGATGTCGGATCCCACATCTGTGCCACAGGAACCTTGCCGACGAAGTAGTCGCGCGCCAGGGTGTAGTGGTGCGTGCTCAGGCCGACTGCCGAGTTGCGGTTCGGGCGGTCAAACCCGTTCGGGAACGGTGTACCATTCTCGCCAACCGACAGCACTTGGCCGCTCTCGTAATCCAGAATCCACCCAACCTGCCAGCCACCCAAGATGTTGCCTGTGGTGTGATTATTGAAGTACTTCTTACCGGGGCCGATCGGCAGTTCATACGTGCCGCTGGCCTTGAACGTTTGCGGCTCGTCCGAGGTGGAAATAGCCCATTCCGGCTTCTGGTTGTACTTGTTGATGCCACCTGTGGTAAAGCTCGAGAAGCCGCTGTTCGTGTTGTCCATCAATCGCGAGAGCGTGTAGCCGATCAGGAAGTTCAGGCCATTGGTAAAGCGCTTCTCTCCTTCAACCTGCATACTCTGGTAGTAGGTTGTGCCGAAGCCTTCGAAGTTGTTGAAGATGTACGAATACTGTGGATACGGCTCCAGGGCCTGTGCCACTGTAGCCGACCCGCCAAAGTCGTTCACGAAGTTGGCGTAAGGTGAATTGACTCCATCCACCGGAGCGGTGCTCGTGAACACATCGTTCAGCTGCGAGCCCATCGAAAGATAAGCTGGATTCAACTGATCGATGCGGTTATTTTGGCTGGGCAAATGAATCACGCGGTTGCCGACCCATGCTGCCTGGACACGCATGTTGTACGGCAGTTCCCGTTGCACGTTCAGGTTCCACTGCTCGCTGTACGGGGCATACCCATCCTTCTTGCTGAAGGCATTGATCTGAGCTCCGGCGCCCAGACCGGGGCCGAACGGCGTCGGGTTGACCGCCGGAATCGGGTTTGTGTCCCAAACGCCGTTAGACGACGTGTTGCTGCCGGTGGAGGTGCGAGCGAACGAGCCGGTCAACAGGTTGCTGTAGTTCACAGCGACCTTGTTGGTGCCGTACTCATAGGCGCCGCCATTGAGGAAGGCCACATCCAAGCCGCCCTGGATGACGGTCTTTGAGTTCAGTTCGTAGGCAAATCCAAACCTCGGACCGAAATGGCCCAAGTGGATATCGGCGCGGGTAAATCCGGCGCATCCGGCGCAGCTGCCGAACTTACTTGCCGACCCTGGGATACCATCTGCAGCGGGATCCGTGCCCGGCTTATCCGGATTGAAGAACACGATCAGGTTGTGGTTTTCCGTGAACGGTGCTTGAATGTCCCAGCGCACGCCGAGATTCAACGTGAGCTTTGGAGTTATTTTGATGTCATCTTGCACGTAGGGCGAAAATGCCCAGTTCCGGAGCTCCAACTCCTGCGAGTTCGAACGGTTCGTTGAGTCAGGAAGGCCCAGCAAGAAGCTGGCAAAGGCGTTTCCTTCGTTGGCGAAGTTCGGATCGGTCGGAGCGGTCGAAGTCTGGGCCGGGCTGAAGTTGAAGTGGCCGCCCTCGGTCTGCTCTTCATTGTCGTCCTGGTACGAACGACGGAATTCGCCACCGATGTTAAAGGTGTTGCGCCCCTTGGTCCAGAGCCAGTTGTTCACGATGGCGATACCAAGTTTGCGGTTGATCGACTGGTACCATGCACCACTGGTGCCCCAGTCGGTGTAGAAGCGGCCGTCGTCGTTCTGATCGCTGTTGGTCCCGAACGTGATGTTTGGCGGAATGTTCTCGTTCGACACGGTCGAAGTCGTATATCCCTTGGTGATGTTGTACTGGTCGTTGATTTCACCGATCCACCCAAAACCGGCCGTCATCACGAGGTGCGGCGTCAGTGTGTTGGTGTAGTTGAGCAGGAAGACGCTACCCAGTGCCGGCTCGTACTTCATGCTGTTCAACGGGTTGGGCGCGGTTACCAGCGGGTTGTAGTCGAAGCTGTAGTTCGAGAAGCTGTTGCGCCACTCCGAATAGTGAAGGCTCTGCGTCGGTGTCAAGGTCTGGTCGATCACGAAGCCCCAGACGTGCTGAATGTGGGGATTGATGAATGGCGTGAAGCTCTTGTTGCTGATCAATCCACCCGCGCCCGATCCTGGACGATCCGGGTTCGGGATGTATTGCAGAAGCGCCGAGGAGGCGGCGCTGATGCGGCCCGGCGGGATCACGTTCGGCTGGCCGTTGTATTCGAAGATCTGGCCGGTCGTCGGATCATAGATGTTTTCTCCCGTGGCAGCGGCCCAACTGCTGAAGTCGCCTGACTTCTCAGCCACGGTCGGGACGGTCGATGGGTTTGTATCCTCGCTGTTCTGCTTGTACCACTCCTGGCTGTAATGCCCGAACGTCTTGTTGCGACCATCGTAGAGGTGCGGGATGCGAATCGGGCCGCCGATATCAAAGCCGTAGTTGTTTTCGTGGTCGACGGGCGGAGTCTTCGAACCACCCCACGCGGGGCCATTGAAGAAGCCGACTGAATCGAAGAAGCTGTTGCGGTTGATTTCGAACAATTCGCCGTGATAGGCGTTGGTGCCCGACTTCATCTGATAGCTCAGTGCGCCTTGCCCTAATCCGAACTGCGCAGAGAATGTGGAGCGCTCAACTTTGGACTCTTCCACCAGATCATAAGGCGGGTTGAAATTCGTCGTATAGCCTTCGGTTTCTGGCTGCGGAGCCGGAATGCCGTTGTAGACGATCTCCTGCTCAAAATCGACGCCACCGCTAATGCGGTGGGAGAATGTGCTTCCGGTCGTGCCCGGTGCGAGGAACTGCAATTGGTCGATCTGGCGTCCGCGGCCTGCGACCTCGGAAGGCAGGGCTTCCACGACCACCGGCTCAATCGTGCTTCCCAGTTCCGGCTGGGTCGTATTCAGTGCGACCTGATCTGCGGTCACCTGGACGGTCTCGTCCGCTCCACCGGCAACGAGGGTTACGTCGATGGTGTTGGTCGTACTGACTTCGACGTTGATGTGTTGCTGAACCGCTTTCTTGAAACCATGCGCTGTGACCGACACGCTGTACTTGCCGGGATTGAGGGCCTTGAACGCGTATGTTCCGGCGCTGCTCGATGTGGTGTGGTCAGCGATTGACGTTCCTTCATTCGTAACGGTCACCGTGGCGTTGGGAACAACAGCGCCGCTTGAGTCCGTGACCGTCCCGGTGATTCCAGCGCTTGCTTGCGCCGAGGCAGTGCGAGGGACAAGCAGGGTGAGGCATGCGATTGCAAGCCCAACGGCAAACGCTATCCCCGAGAGTCGGACAAGCGAATGCGAGGTAGGGCTCTCCTGAGGTCTGCGAGTAGGCATCACTGAGGTCTCCTTCTTTCTTTGTCTCTTGACGGGAACCCCGACGAGCAGAGATTTCCAATCCGGAACGGCAAAACCGACATTGGAGTATTGTTCCCGTTGGTGGAATCGATACCATTTGAGATGGTAACGATTCCATGGCCGCCAACTATAGTTCCACAAACCATTCATTGTCAAGATGTTTTTAGATTTCTGCCATTTCTGCGTCTTCCAGTCCCGCTATGTACCGTTCCTCGACCACCAGTTTGCCCCATGGATCGGCTGGCCTGAGGCAATCTTCCTGACTCACTGAACCGGTTCATCAACCTGAACTTGGCGGTCACCGGCCACATCCTTCAGCGTCTGCACTACCCCGCTCGGCCACCGAATCTCAATCGCATTGGCCACTGTGCTCGCGCCGAGCCCAAAATGAACGCGCGGGTCGCTTGCCGACATATAGCCGCTTGAAGTGCTAAGCGTGATCCACTGCGATCCCTCTGCGGTGGTCACCTTGACCACTGCGCCAATTCCGTCCCGGTTGCTCTTGTGCCCCGTCAGGTGCAAAGTAATCCAGTGATTCGACGTTGCCGTCTCGTTGAGGATCACATGAGCCGCGCCGCCATTCGTACTGACCACGGCGTCAATCCGGCCGTCGTTGTTGATGTCGCCTATTGCCATACCGCGACCCACCCACGCGTCGTGGAAGATATCGCCCGAAACCGGAGAGACGTCAACGAATTTCCTGCCGGTGTTGCGCAGCAGCAGCATGGGCTCCCGATAGCGAAGCATCGGCGAGACGATTTGGATGTTGTCCATATCGTGCCCCTGCGCAATCAACAGGTCTTTCCAGCCGTCGTTGTCATAATCCATGAACCGCAGGCTCCAGCCCGAATGCAGCTGCGATGCACCGGCCAGCCCCCATGCCAGCGAAGCATAATCGAAGGTTCCGTCCCGGTTATTGCGGTAAAGGGCGTACACCTGTCTCGCCAAGTCGGTCACCACGAGGTCGGGCCATCCATCATTGTCGTAGTCTGCGAAGTCGATTCCCATGCCGGCATACGTCTGTCCTTCGGAGTTCACCGCAACGCCCGACTCCAAACCTAGTTCTTCGAAAGTCCCGTCGGCCTTCTGATGGAAGAGAAACTCCGGCATCGAATCGTTGGCGACAAACAGATCGATTCGCCCGTCGCGGTCGTAGTCGGCGATAGCGATTCCCAATGCCTTGGCTGGCTTGTCGAGCCCCAACTTGTGCGCGACCTCGGTAAAGTGGCCATTCCCGTCGTTGTGGTAGACAAGCAGCGTGATCGGCGGAAAAACATCGGGATGGCAAATGCCGCGATATCCCTCGCGGTGTTCCCCGCACCAGACATCGTCCCAATCCCAGGTGACGTAGCGATCGACGACCAAGTCGAGCCGACCGTCGTTGTCCAGATCGACCCAAGTCGCCGAGCTCGACCAACCGCCTCCGGCGACCCCGGCCTTGTCTGTCATATCGGTGAAGGTACAGTTGCCGTTGTTGTGATAGAGGCGATTGCCTCCGTATCCGGTGACAAACAAATCTTCGTTGCCGTCGTTGTCGTAGTCGGCTACCGCAACGCCCATGTCGTAACCGACACCCTGCAGCCCAGCTTTCTCCGTAATGTCTTCGAACGTTCCGTCCGGCTTCTGGTGGTAGAGCCGGTTCCAATACTCGGGCCCGGTCTTCTGCGGGATGAGGCCCTTCGGTGTCGGGTCGCTGTATTGCGCACCATTGGCAAGGAAGATGTCGAGACGCCCGTCGTTATCGCAGTCGAACAACGCTACGCCCGAGCCCATGGTCTCCAACAGATACTTCCGAGTGGTATGCAGCGCCTGATGTGTGAAGTGGATCCCCAACTTCTCGGTGACATCGACAAAACGCGCCGGGACGGCATCCGACGACGATTGATCCGTGGACTTCGAGTTCCCTTCCGGAGCCTGCCCAAATGCGAGTGCGATGAAGAAGAGCACGAAGGCTGCAGGACAAGCCTGCGCAAGCTTCATGGTTTCTTCCTCGCAGCAAGTGAAGCGGCCATGCCCTTCTCGTTGGCAACGCAGGAATCGCCATGGCACATAGTGCTGGTAATTCCCCGCCCCTCCGTGAGGGTGAAGATCGTGTCGACAGCCGGCAGTTTGATCGTCTCGTGAGACCCTGACGGCCAGTGGATTTCGGCCATGCCGGCATCTGTCGCGTCCCCCAGACCGAAATGCAGACGCGGATCGTTCGTGGAGACATAACTGCCGCCACTGACTATATCCTGGCGCTGTCGCATGCCATTCCCGGTCAGATACACGGTCGCACCGACCGTATCGCGCGGACTATGTGGCCCACCCACGAGCTTCAATTCCACCCAATGGTGATGGTCGGGATTCACGTTTCTCAACAACACCGGCGGTCCGTCAATTGGACTGATCACGACGTCGATCTTGCCATCGTTGAACAAATCGCCGAAGGCTGCCCCCCGGCCTGAGGTCACCGTCGCCAATCCTGTGCCGTTGACCGGGGGAACCACCTCGAATTTGCCATTTCGCAAATTGCGAAACAGCAGAGGCCGCTGTGCATACGACGTGCCCCAATCCTGCCGGTCAGCAATTGGATAGATATGGCCATTGATAAACATCAGATCCAGCCAGCCGTCGTTGTCGAAATCCAGAAAGCCGGCTCCCCACGAAAGAAATGGAATCGACACCTTCCCGATCCCAGAAGCGATCGCGACATCGTTGAAGCTCGCGTTGCCTTCATTTTGAAAAAGCAGCTTCGCCTCACTAGAAAAATCGCTGATGGCAAAATCGACCCGGCCGTTGTTCAGATAATCTCCGACGGCCACACCCATCGCTGCGACTTCGCGGCCATCCTCATTCAAACCAAACCCGGAAGTGTAGCTTGCATCTTCGAAGGTCCCATCCCCTCGATTCAAATACAAATAGCTGAGCGTGGAATCGTTGGCTACCAACAGATCCGGCTTTCCATCGTCGTTCACATCCACGAAGACGGGTGTGATTCCATAGTACCGGTTCACGGTATCTGCGACCCCGGCCTTCGCGCTGACGTCGGTGAATGTCCCGTCACCATTGTTATGGAAGAGATGGTCCGGCTCGCCCTCGAGATTACGAGGTCCGCACATCACCGTCTGCCCCCGAAACTCACAGTAGGAGAATCCCGTCGCCTTCGTTTTTTCATAGGGAAGATCGTTGCGGTCGAAGTGAACATAGCCGGCGACAAAAAGATCCAATCGGCCATCGCCGTCGTAGTCACCCCAGGTCGCTCCTGCCGACCAGTTCCCGAGCGTCACCCCGGCCTTCTCCGCCACGTCGGTGAATGTGCCGTCATGATTATTGTGGTACAGCCGGTTCTTTCCGTAGTTCGTGACAAAGATGTCCGGCCATCCGTCGTTGTCATAGTCGGCAATCGCCACGCCGAATCCCCACCGATCGTTGGTCACCCCGGCCTTGGCCGCGACGTCGGTAAACGTGCCGTCGTGATTGTTATGAAACAGAGCGGCGTGGGGCGCGGTCGCTTTGCCGTCCAGCGCATCGAAGGTTGAACCGTTGACCAGATAGATGTCGAGCCAGCCATCGTTGTCGTAGTCGATCAGGCCGACTCCCGATCCGTTGGTGTCGATAATTAGACCCTTGTCTGCCGCACCCATCGTGTGGATCCACCCTGAAAGTCCGGCTTCTTTGGTCACATCCTTGAAGACCACAGGGCCGGAATCGACAAATCCACCCGCCGTGATGGGCCGTTTCTGCGCGTCGTAGATCGGTCGTTCTCCCGCACCCGAGTTGCTCCCCATGCTCGATACTTTTCTCGGCTGTTCCTGCCCGCGCGCGCACTGGGCGAGGACACACAAAAGAATAGCCCCCAGCAGAAAGCCTCTCCGGCCAGCGCCGCGGACAAGCGATTCGCCGCCGACGTCGAAGCGGATCCTGACCTCGTTGAGATTCATCGCGACGTCTCCAGAATCATCGATCCGCCAATCTCTTTAGGTTCCCTTGTGAAATCCTGGGGCTGCAGGCTCGTCCTCCGCACGATACCCCAGTCACACCCTTCTGCTCCGCGATGGTATAGATGCGATCGACCGCAGGCAACCGAATGCTTTCGCGATTGCCCGAAGGCCAGTGAATCTCCACGCGATCGATCGACTTAGAGGCTCCCAATCCAAAATGCACGCGGAGATCATTCGACGAGAGATAGCTTCCACCGCTCAGCACATCGCCCCGTTGTCTGACACCTCCGCTCGTCAGATAGACGGTCGCCCCCACGGCGTCTCGCGGACTGTGCGGTCCACCGACAAGTTGTAGCTCCACCCAGTGGTTGTGGTCATCGTTCACATTCCGCAGCAGGACGGGGGGACCATCGAGGTTGTTGATGACCACATCCATCTTGCCGTCGTTGAACAAGTCCCCGAACGCCGCGCCGCGCCCGACGCATACGCTGGCAAGCCCGCTTCCCTCGACTGCCGGCACCAATGCGAACTTCCCATTCTGAAGATTGCGGAAGAGCAGCGGGCGCTGCGCGTAACTCATGCCCCAGTCCGGATGTCGATCGACTTCGGGATACACATGGCCGTTGACAACGAGGAGATCCTTCCATCCGTCATTGTCGTAGTCGATAAATCCGTCCCCGAAACCGACAAAGGGGCCCGAGGGCGGACCCAACCCGGAGCGATCGCTATAGTCTTCGAAGTTGCCGGTGCCGTCGTTGTGAAACACCACATTGGTGTCGTCGGAGAACACGGTATTCACCAGGTCGAGGTGACCGTTGTTCTCGTAGTCGCCCGCGGCGATACCCATGTTGGCGACTTCCCTGCCTTCTCCGTTCAGCGCGTAGCCACTCATGTAGCTCTGGTCGCTGAACGTGCCATCTCCCTTGTTGACGTAGAGGTAATTCGGCGTCGAGTCGTTGGCTACGGCGAGATCGGTTTTGCCGTCGCCGTTCACATCCACAAATAGCGCTCCCAACCCATAAAAGTTGTCGGGATCGCTGACGCCGGCTTTCTTGCTCACATCGGTGAAGGTCCCGTCCCCGTTGTTGTGAAAGAGGTGGTCTCCGGCACCCTGCAAGCCGCGCGGCCCGCACATCACGTTGGTTCCGCGGTATTGGCACAGCGCGTAATTCGTGTCCTTTGTCCCCGCCAACGGCGGGTTCTCGAAGTCGTATTTGATGTAACCGGCAACAAACAGATCCAACCGCCCGTCGCCGTCGTAATCACCAAATGTCACGCCGGTATGGTCGACTACGACGCTGCCCGACTCCTCAGTGAGCGCGACGCCCGCCTTCTCTGCAACGTCGGTAAAGGTGCCATCGCGATTGTTGCGATAGAGCCTGTTCTTCCCGATATCTGTCACGTAGAGATCGGGCCAGCCATCGTTGTCGTAATCGCCGACCGCGCAGCCAAGCCCCCAGCGATCGTTGGCAACGCCGGCCTTCTCGGTCACATCCGTGAACGTGCCATCGTGATTGTTGCGTAACAGCGCTGCATGAGGTGTGGGCGCTCGGCCAGCGAGTGCTTCGACGGTCGAGCCGTTCACGAGATAAATATCGAGCCATCCATCGCGATCGTAGTCAAGCAGGCAAACGCCTGAACCCTTGGCCTCGATAATCAAGTGCTTTGCGGGCGTTCCGGTGACGTTGTGCCAGCCGGTCAACCCGGCTTGCTCCGCCACATTCCTGAAAACGATCGGCCCCGTCTTTACGAAGCCTCCAGCCGTGATGGGGCGTTTCTGATCGTCGAAGGTAGGTTTCCCGGCGACGCCGGTGGCCATGCCTTGCTGGGTTCGCTGGGGTGACGGTGCGTCAGGGATCGATTGAGACCAGTACGTCCCGGGGGCAATCACCAGCGCCAAAGCACCAGAGAGCCGACGAAGTTTACAAAACAACGATTGCCCCTCCAAGGACTGCAGTGTACCGCAGGCAGTCGTTCGGTCGCCGGAGCATCCTCGTTGGCCGCAGGCTCGCCCGGCTCCACCTGGCTGCCTAGGTCGAGTGCAGAGCAAGAATGCACGCGCCGAGAAGTCCCGCATCAGCGCCGAGTTCCGCGGGGAGTACCCGCGTGCCGCCGCCCGGCATTCCATTCGCGGCCGGCCGGCCCTTCGCAGTCAGTGCGTATACATAGCTGCGGCGCTCGAGTTCTTCAAACAGGGACTTCGACAGCAAATCCCATGAGTTCGCCACGCCGCCTCCAACCACGTAGAGGGGCAAATTCAGGATGTTGATCAGGCCCGCAAGGCAAATTCCAAGAGCCCGTCCCAATTGCGCATAGATCTCTTGAGCGTCCGCATCGCCGTCCTGCGCAGCCTGGGCAAGCGTTTGCGCGCTCAACGATCCATCCCGTTCCTTCAGCGAAGCGAGTCCAGGAGCCTTGCCTGCCGCAATCAGGCGCTCAGCCGCGTTAACCACTGCGGTCGCCGACGCGCATGCTTCCAGGCATCCGTTGTTCCCGCATCCGCAGGTCGGACCATCCGGATAGATGGTCATGTGCCCGGCTTCGCCGCCCATCCCGGTAGCGCCGTGCCACAGTTTGCCGCCCAGAACAATCCCGTTCCCTACCCCGGTGCCCAGCGTGAGCATGCAAAGAGAATCGATACTCAGGGTTTTTCCCAGCCCCAGTGCATATTCCGCCAAGGCCGCCGCATTCGCATCGCTCTCCAGCACAACTCTGCGCTTCAGGCGCTTCTCCATCTCTCCCAGCAGTGGAAATCCATCCCATCCCGGAAGATTGGGTGGGTGATGAAGGCGTCCGGCAGGCAGTTCCAGCGGTCCCGGTGACCCGACGCCGATGCCCGACAAGGTTCGTCCGTCCAACCGTTCATCGAGGAGACGGTCAATCGCGTCACACATGTCGTCGACGACAGCGGATGGGCCAGCTTCCAGACGGGTCCGCATGGTAACTGCCTGCAGGATCCCGGACTCGGGTGCATAGGCGGCAACTCGCACACTGGTTCCACCAAGATCAACGCCTATCGTCAACTTCTGTCCATTTTCCAGAGTCATCTTCCAATCACCGCAAACGCACAGAAGTCCAGAGAGCCCGAAACGAAGCCCGTCTTTGGAAACGGCGCAAGCAAGCCAGCACGATTCGTTTCCCCGCTTAAAATTTGCTTTGGAAACGATACCATAGAAAGCGGTTTCTCGTCCTCTTTCCACCTCCATCCCCTCGCCTGACAGGTCATTGGAGTCTCATGAAGCCAGCCGAAAGGCATGACAGAGGGGTGAGGTTCGAGCTGAGGCAAGAGGAGTTCCTCTCCTCGCGCGATCCTATGGCTTTCGTTGATTGGGGACCAATCTGGCCTTGCCGGTCTGACCGGTTCAGCAGCAGACAATCTCAGCGGGCGTGTTGGTCAGGCGGTCGCAACAGGGGTACATCCACACGAAACACGCTGGATGAGACGTGTTTCCAGGGTCACTTGGCGACCTCGCTTGGCGTTGTCGGTGCGGCCGCTGTTTTGCGGGCCGAGAAGCTGCTCGAACAACAACTCCGCCGTGACCCGGCCGATCTCCTCCACCGGCTGCTGCACCACGCTTATGGAAGGCCGGACGGTCGAAGCGAGCTCGAAGTCATCGAAGCCCAGGAGGGCAACTCGCTTCGGCACGGGAATACTATGCTTCTGCAAAGCCTCAAACGCGAAGATGGTTGTGCTGTTTTTCAGGGTAAACAACGCGTCGGGCGGATTTGCCCCGGCAAACATGCTCTCAATGGCGTACTCCGCCGACTTGTAGTCTTTCACTGAAGTATTCAGAATCGGCGTCAAGCCCGCGGCTTCAACTGCCGCCCGATAGCCTCGTATGCGCTCCTGGATCGTAAAGAGCGTGCTCTCGCCCGTCAGGCAGACGACCCGCCTGTAACCATGATCGATCAGGTGCTGCGTCGCCGACTTGGCGCCTTTGAAGTTGTCGGTCAGTACCGACGGAATCGACGAATTCGATACCGGACGATCCATCGCGACCACAGGAACGGTAAGACGATCGAGCATTTCCTGCAACGCCTGGCTACGCGAGTTTGCCGGTGCAATGATCAATCCATCCGCCCTGTGACTGATCAGGACATTCAGGTTCTCGATCTCCATGTGCGGATCGTTATGTGACGCCGTCACGATGAGAAGAGAATCGTTCGCACGAGCAACCGCTTGAGCCGCCTCGGCACAGCTGGAGAAAAACGGATCGGCGATGCTCGGTATGATCAGACCGATCGTCTTGGTCCGATCTCCTTTCAGGACGCGTGCCGCCTGGTTCGGCATGTAGCCCATCGCCTGTATGACGCGGCGTACGCGCGCCAACGTCTTCGGGCTGACCCGATCTCCCCCGTTGATCACGCGCGAAACAGTTGTCGTGCCAACGCCGGCTTCCTGCGCAACCTCACTCAGAGTGGGTGGTCTCTTCCTTTTTGTCATACGTCCATTCTGCTCTAATCCGAACCGTGTCAACGAGTTTAGGCCACGCAGCTCCCAGGGCACAAATCTTTCGCGATGCCCGCAGCGATTCGATCCAAGGGCCTTGCTGATCAATGCGTACAGATGCAGGGCTGCCAGACGCCAATGTGGAACCGATTCCGTCGGATGCGGAACGTCACTTGGCGCGCAGAGCCGAGACCGGATTCAGGGTCGCAGCACGCCGCGCGGGAATATAGGTTCCAACAACCGCCAGCAACGGCAGAATGCAAATTGCACCGATCAACGCCAGCGGATCGTACTGCGATGTCTGCACTAACTGGTCTTTTGCGAATCGGCCTCCCAAGAGCGCCAAAGGCAAACCCACCCCAACACCGAGTGTCGCCAACAGAAGCGCCTGCCGCAGCACCATCCACATCACGTCACCCCGGTTCGCACCCAGAGCCATCCGAATCCCGATCTCCTGGGTGCGCTGAGAAGTGATGAATGACAGGACCCCGTAGATCCCCACCAGGGAGAGCAAGAGCGCCGCGCCCGCGAATGTGCCAAACAAGGCCAGAGAGAATCTCGGCCCGGCATAGCCATAGGTATCGAGTGCCTGACGCAGGGTCATCACATCCACGATGGGCTGGTCTTTGTCCATCGCGTGAATCGTCATTCGCACTGGATGAATCAGTTCAGCCGGAGGCAGGGACGTTGAGAGCAACAGGGTTTCGGCAGCGCGGGGGGCCACCGTATACGGCAGCAGAACGTGGGGAAAGTCATCGCGGAAGCCAATAAAGCGGGGCATGTCGCTCATCACTCCCACGACGGTAAACGCGTTATCTTCGAGCCTGTGTAGTCCGTCCGGCTTGAAATCGGGCAGCCGAATGGTTCTGCCAATCGCGTTCTCCTCGGCGAAGTACCTCTTGGCAAAGTTCTCGGTGATCACCACCTCATGCGCCTGCGAGGAGACTTCGCGCGCATCAATGAAGTGTCCTTGCAGCATTTTTCGTCCCGCGGCAGCGAGAAACTCCGGATCGGTCACGTGGATGGCAACGATGCGCCTGTCTTCCGGCTGGCTCCCAATCTGTACGCGGTCCCCATAGAAGTCCATCACGGGCAGGGTCGCATCCACTGTTGCCGTTTTCACTCCTGGAATCGCACGCACTCGATCCAGCAGCCCGCGATAGAAGATCGAGCGGCTCTCGGGCGTCGGGTACCGCACATCCGGAAGCGGAACACGCATCATCAGCGTGTTGTCCGGAGCGAACGGGACGGGCACATTCTCCACGGCAACGAGGGAACGCACCATCAATCCGGCCAACGTCAGCAAGGCAAGGGAGAGAGCCACCTCGGTCACGACAAATCCGCTTAGCAGCCTTCTCTGCGTACGGCTACCGGAGGCGCGCGAACCACTCAGAGCCGCGGCCAGGCGGGGATTAGCGCTGTGCCAAGCTGGAGCGAGCCCAAAGATCAGTACCGTCGCCAAGGCCAGCCCGAGCGATCCAAGGAGAACCGGAAGATTCATCGTGACCACCGCCTCATCGGGAATGGTGTCCGTGGGCACGATGCGCAGAATGGCCTTTAGTCCCAGCCATGCGCAGGCAAGCGCCACCGGGAGCGCCGTGAGGGCCAGCATCAGAGATTCCGTCAGCGCATTGCGCACCAGGCGCGCGCGCGATGCTCCGATCGACGCGCGCACAATGAACTCGTGTTCGCGATTCACCGCCCGCGCCAGCAGCAGACTCGACACGTTCACGCAGGCGATGAACAACAGAACGAAGACCGAAGCCAGCAGCAGATACAGCGTGCTTGCCAGATCCGACTTGAACATCTCGTCGAAGGGAAGAATGCCGAGCCCCAGGTTTTTCGGGAAGATGAAGGGCGCCGTCTGATAAAAGTCGTTGAAGATCGGGCGGAGTTCCACAGCGGCCTGCGCTTCGGTCACACCCGGTCTCAGCCTTCCCACCAGCGCGAAGTACCGCTGTCCTTCGACCTCCGGCGCATTTGTCATCTGGATGGGCAGGTAGACGTCCGCCCCTCGCCAAAGAAAGCGCGGTGGCATGACCCCGATGACAATACGCGGATGCCGATCGATGTTGATGACCTGCCCCAACACCGAAGGGCTTCCCCCGTAGTGTGCCTGCCAATAGCGATAACTGAGCAACGCAACTTCTCCGTGATCCGGACGGACGTCGTCCGCCGTCGATGCACGGCCCAAGATGGGCTGGACCCCGAGCACATCGAACGTGTTTGGCGTGAGGTAATTCCCGCGCAGGCGCTGAGGTTCAAAATTGCCGGTCAGCTCAACCATCCCGACAGTCGATGCGGTAATCCCGCTGAAGATATCCGTCTTCTGCGCAATCTCATTAAACTGCTGCGGCGTGTAGGCGCGCCATCCGCACTCGCCCCGTTCGGCCCAGCAGAGCTTGGGCGTTGCCAGTGTATGAACATTCTCGTAGGGGAAAGGATCGATCAGCACCCCATAGGCCACGCTGAACACCGCGGCGCTCGCGCCGATGCCAAGCGCCAGAGTCAGAATTGCCGCAAGTGCAAAACCTGGATTGCGTCGAAGGTGACGTACCGCAAAGGCCGCGTCCTGCGCGACGGTTTCGAGACGGAAGATGGCAGGTGCGCTCACAATCCTCCTGTACTGCGCTCTAACATTTCGACGAGATGTGTGCCATCGCGGGGACCAAGCTTGCTTGACACCTGAAAAGAGCAATCTTACGATGATGCGGTGGAATCGTTACCACTTCTCCTCGCTTTGTGACGAACGGTCTGCTCGCACCGATCCGACACAGTCGAAAGATCACCCCATCGTGCCTTGGAGGCTCCATGTTCCGCCTTGCACTGCGATCTTCCCTTCTCGCCTCTTGCCTCGCACTTGCCATTCCCATGTGCGCGCAGACAATGACCGCTCCCGATATCACCCGGCAACCCACGCTCTACGTCGTCCCATACGCTCACCTCGATACCCAGTGGCGATGGGAGTTTCCCCAGGTCATCAGCGAGTATCTCCTCAAAACGATGCGCGTCAATTTCGACTACATCGATAAGTACCCGCACTATGTCTTCAATTGGACAGGCTCCAATCGATATCGCCTGATGAAGGAGTACTTCCCGGCCGACTACGCACGGCTGAAACAGTATGTCGCCAAGGGCAACTGGTATCCCGCCGGCTCCTCGGTGGAAGAAGGCGACGTGAACTTGCCCAGTGCCGAGTCAATCATTCGCCAGGTTCTTTACGGCAATACCTACTATCGCGATGAGTTCGGCAAAGCCAGCGCCGAATACATGCTGCCCGATTGCTTCGGGTTTCCGGCGTCCCTGCCGACCATCCTGGCGCACGCCGGCGTCAAAGGATTCTCAACCCAGAAACTGAGTTCGGCCTGGCAGCCCGCGCCCAAGGTCGGGGGACCCGATTCCCCCGAGCAAACCCCGGAGGGGATTCCCTTCAACGTCGGTGTTTGGGAGGGACCCGACGGCGAAACAGTACTGGCAGCATTGAACCCCGGCAGCTATGGAAGTCGCATTCGTACCGATCTGAGCAAGGCACCGCCACCCGTCCCCGCCTCAACCAGCGGCAGGCGGATCCCACATGAAGTGGACTGGCCGAAGCGCATCGATATCGATGGAAAAACAACCGGAATCTTTGCGGACTATCACTACGTCGGCACCGGCGACATCGGCGGCGCCGCCGATGAAGAGTCCGTCAAGCTGCTCGAAGCCATGGCCACCCAATCCGATGCCGTCCTTCCTCCGCTCGATTGGGGCTTCCACCAACCGCTGACCGCGGTCGACAACCAGGGCACACCGGTTCGCATGGGCGATGGCCCTGTGCGCGTGATCTCGGCGGCAGCCGATCAGATGTTTCTCGATATCAAGCCGGAGATGGAATCGAGGATGCCGCGCTACAAAGGCGACCTCGAGTTGATCAACCACTCAGCAGGCTCGCTCACCTCGGAGGCTTATCACAAGCGCTGGAACCGGAAGAATGAGATTCTTGCCGACGCTGCCGAAAAAGCTTCCGTTGCAGCCGCCTGGATGGGAGGCCGTCCTTATCCGCAGAAACGCCTGAATGACGCTTGGACGCTGGTCATGGGCGGGCAATTCCACGATACCGGCCCCGGAACAGCAACTCCCCGCGCCTACGAGTTCGCCCAGAACGACGACGTCATCGCCCTCAATCAGTTCGCCGATGTGCTTACCAGCGCAACGCAGTCGATCGCTTCCGCCCTCGACACGCAGACCGAAGGCATTCCCGTCGCTGTCTACAACCCGCTCAACATCGAACGCGAAGACGTGATGGAAGCATCCCTTCGCTTTCGCGGCGGAACCCCCGAAGCAGTCCGCGTAGTCGGGCCTGAAGGAAAGGACGTTCCTGCGCAGATGGAAAACGGCAAGGTGCTCTTTCTCGCGAAGGCGCCCTCGGTTGGTTATGCAGTGTATGACATCCGGAGCGCCGAAAAACCCGCCACTCAATCGGAATTGAAGGTCAGCGAATCGTCACTGGAAAACGCACGCTATCGCGTCTCGCTCAACCGCGACGGCGACGTCACCAGCATCTTCGATAAGTCCATCCAGAAAGAACTGCTGTCCGCACCCATGCGCCTTGCCATCTCGAACGATGCGCCGCGCCAATGGCCCGCATGGAACATGGACTTCGACCAGGAGCAGGCCGCCCCGCGTGCTTATGTCAGCGGCCCGGCGAAGATCCGCGTCGTTGAAAATGGCCCGGCTCGTGTCGCCGTCGAGGTCGCACGCGAGACGGAGGGCTCGAAGTTCGTGCAGACCGTGCGCCTCTCCGCCGGCGATGCCGGCAATCGCGTCGAGTTCACCGAGTCGATCGACTGGCGCACGCTCGGGGCAAACCTCAAAGCGGTGTTCCCTCTCTCGGCGCACAACGAAGATGCCACCTACAACTGGGAGGTCGGCACCATTCAGCGACCCACTGCGCAGGAACGCCAATTTGAAGTCGCGTCCCATCACTGGATCGATCTGACCGATGCCAGCGGCGCCTGGGGATCGACCCTCCTCACCGACGTCAAAAACGGTTCGGACAAACGCGACGACCACACAATGCGCCTGACCTTGATTCGCACACCGGGAGAAGCAGCCCAGATGAAAGGCGACTTCACCGATCAGGAGAATCAGGACTGGGGACACCACGAGATCGTCTTCGGACTGGTCGGCCATTCCGGCGATTGGCGTGAGAGTGCGACTGACTGGCAAGCCTATCGCCTCAGCACCCCTCTCATCGGCTTTGCTACAGAGAAGCACGCGGGCTCTCTCGGCAAGAGCTTCTCCCTCGTTCACGTGAGCAGCCCGGATATTCGTATCCTCGCCCTCAAGAAGGCCGAAAAGAGCGACGAGACAATCGTTCGTCTCGTAGAGTTGCACGGCAAACCGGCAGACAATGTTCAGATCAAATTTGCAGGCCCCATCGCGGATGCACGTGAAGTGAACGGCCAGGAACTTTCGCTTGGCGATGCGACGATATCCGACGGGGTTCTCGAAACCTCATTCAAGCCATACCAACCGCGCACGTTTGCCGTGCGTCTGGGCGCCGCCCCAACCAGGTTGCAGCCGATCGAATCCGAAGCAGTACAACTCAACTACAACCTGGCCGCTGCCAGCAACGACGACACAAAGTCAGTCGGCGGATTCGACAAAAAGGGTGACGCCCTGCCCGCCGAGATGCTCCCTTCAGAGTTGAAAGTCAACGGCGTCAACTTCGCGCTCGCTCCGGCCGCAACCGGTAAGCCCGACGCCCTCATCGCCAAAGGACAATCCCTCGATCTCCCATCCGGCGATTTCAACCGCGTCTACGTGCTTGCCGCATCCGACGATGGCGACCAGGAGGCTACCTTCCGCGCCGGCACCCACACCCAAAGCCTGACCGTGGAAGACTGGGGTGGATTCATTGGGCAATGGGACACGCGCGTGTGGAAGCCGCGTCCCGACAGCGTGACCGAAGGCGGCGGTCGCTACGACAGCGAGCCGGCTCATCAGGTTCCTCTGCGTAAGGATTGGGCTGTGTCGGCCAATCATGCAACATGGGACCTGAATGACACCGGCTCTTCGGATTGGTCTCCGTCCTTCCCAGACGACTATCTCGGTCTGCGCGCCGGATACATCAAGCCTGCGACTCTGGCGTGGTATGCCTCGCATCACCACACACCCGATGGCTTGAATGAGCCCTACCAGTACAGCTATTTGTTCGTCTACGGAATCGATCTGCCCGCCAACGCTAAAGCGCTCACTCTTCCTTCGAATGACCACATCCGTGTGCTGGCTGTCTCGGTCGCGAAGGAGGATCCACAGGTGGCCGCGGTTCAGCCACTCCACGACACACTGGGCAGAACCGAACCGGGCCAAATGGAACCCGTGTCCGCCAAACAGCTCGCCGACGGGCGCTGAGAGACGGCAACGAGAAAGTGCGGGCAAGCCGTCAACTGCTGGGACACGAATCGACAGCGCTAAGGTTGAGGGCTTGCCCCCTTTCCATAGGGCTCGAGAATGAGCTCGACTCCGCCGCCCAGTTCCACGCTGCGACCCGTAGTTGTGATGCGCGCGCTGCATTGTGGCCCGCCATCCGGCTCCAGCGTGACGCCGGGCATTCCCACGACGACGCCTGGGTGCACGATCGCCGGCGCCAGCGCCTGGATCTCTTTCGCATCGTATCCATCGGTCGAAGCCACGGTGTTGGAGATCTGCCTCGCTCCCCCGGCGACCTCAGTCGGCAGCATCTCATGCAGGTGCGCGGATTGGGTCGGGGGCGCCACAATGCCGATCAGCCGAAACACCATCGGCTGTTTGGAGTGACCGCGGCAATCACCCCGATCGAAGGCAACTGCCAGTTCCGGCGTTCCCGAATTCTTCCTCGATGAAGCGGCAATCACGGTCCCGTAGACAATCGCACCCTGTTGTAGCAAGCATCCGGGCAGTGTGTAGGGGCTGAGGGTCTTGACCCAGAATTCTTTGCCGGGCTTCAAATGTGCCGAGTCCACCGTGAATTGCACAGTTGCCTCGACTGTGGTGTTGATCGGGCGATCGACATTTTCACGCGCGCACGTGTTGTCGGCCAATTGCGCGACCGGCGCTACCCCTGCTGGCGACGGCGCGCCACTGGCTGCCAGCTCTTTCGAGGAGACAGGTGCGGACTCGGCGCCCGGTATTTCGAAACGAACAAGCCCATCGCGATAATCCAGTTCCAGCGTCATCGCGCCCAGCATGTCGAACCCAAGAAGACCCCCCACATCAAACCCAGCATTGTGGTCGATTGCCGCAGGGTCGAATTCGACAATGCGATTCCGGTGATTGAGTGCCATGTTTCCGAACTGGAAGTCGAAGCTGTCGCGATAGACCTGCGCAGGCGGGCCGGAGGCCGTTTGCATGGTATTCGTGAAGTTGACCTTCATGTTTGAAACCGCGTGGGCGGTCTCCGGGGTCATGGTGCTCAACTGCATTCCGGTATCGAGAACAAACAGCTGGCGCGATCGATTGTTCAGCGTAACCGGCACAAGCAGGTATTGCCGCCGATGATAGACGGGCGTAAACCCAGTCAGTTCCGGCAGACGGGGCCGATCTCCGGGCAGGATTCCAGCAATCGATGGCAAACGGCTCAGCGTCATCTTTTCGTCCCGTGAATCGATTCGGACCAGGTACGATGCGAACACATCCGTACCGATGAACCCGTCGCCCTTGCCGGGAAAGGTTGTATCGCTCACTCCCACCAGACAATCGTGGAATTCCAGTGGACCGATGCGCACGTCATCCACTCGCGCGGTTCGTGGAGGATCCCCGTCGCCTTGCTTCAGCTCATTGGCATCGGCCAGGGCCCGTGAAATGTAA
>Ga0335069_10002040_pt1 | contig 31585 bp, 36 predicted proteins | sample Lox_Sample_11_FD_206714 | JGI IMG/M metagenome (GOLD analysis project Ga0335069, IMG submission 206714) | Soil microbial communities from Loxahatchee National Wildlife Refuge, Florida, United States - Lox_Sample_1.1 | ecosystem: Environmental > Terrestrial > Soil > Wetlands | place: USA...
GGATATACCAGAAGCGATCGTCCAGCCCTGGTGGATTCACGATCGCGGGCGAGGTCCGCCAGAACGGAACCGAAAGCCCCATCACGGCAGTACACCGATCCGCATGAAGCAACGCCGTATTCCACGCGACGATACATCCCCAGTCGTGGCCGACCACGATGAAGTTGTCGTGGCCGAGCGCCGCCGCGATACCTGCGATATCAGCGGCTAGCGTGCGAATGTTGTAGTCGGCTATTGCAGCAGGCCGCTCACTCCCGCCGAAGCCACGTTGATCGGGCACGGCGACCTGGTACCCCGCTGCGACGATCGGATCAATCTGATGGCGCCACAGGTACCAGCACTGCGGCCATCCATGTAGCAGGATAACGAGAGGCCCCTTGCCCTCAACCACGACGCGCAATTTCACGCCGTTCGTCTCGATTGTTTTGAAGGTGCGATTAATCATGCGGATCCTTTCAAACAGAGATTGGCAAAATACCCTGGGATTGCGCCTCTCATCCCTCAGCTGAGCGATGGCGGAGAAGATAGAGTGCCAGGGCAATAGCCAGGATAGCGCCGGCATTCGCCCCTAGGTCGATCATTACTTCCTGAAATCGGCCTGCCGTCAGAGTGTCTCCGCTTACACTCATCTGCGCGCCGATCGCGAGAATGCGTCGAGTGGCTGAAATCGCTGCGATAAACAGAAAGGGTTGTAGTGATGTTGCCCGCTCCTGCAAGTACGACAACACCGTGCGCAGGACCTCCATAATGATCATCACCAGCAGCAGATCATTGACCAGCGCGACGACCGCCAAAGCAAAGCCAACGTCGTGCAAGCTCGCCGGGAAAGAGAGCAGGCTGTAACCAAGCATTCCCAGTGCTGCCAGCAGGAAAACGACTCCGACCATCGCATAAACGATTGCATCAGCTGTTTCCAACGCCGGGACCAGGGTCCGATGAACATGTCTAGCACCCGCACTCTGATGCTCTTGAGGGGCCCGTTCCATGGCGCGCATCATACACCGAAACGATAGGGCTTCGAGCCGCAAACACTCGCCTTCTTGGCAAGTGACCCAACACCTGCGAGGGTGGGCGGGCGTCAAATATCGAAGCGGGAGTGCCGTATGGGAGTTCTCGAGGTCTCATTAGCCGATCATATTGCCACCGTGTGCTTGAATCGTCCGTCCAGCCGCAACGCCCTCAATTCCGAGCTGGTGGTGAGTTTGGCCTCGACGTGGCAGCAGCTTCGCGACGATAGTCAGGTCCGGGTCGTCGTTCTTACCGGCGCCGGCGAGTCGATCTTTTGCTCCGGCTTCGATCTCGGAACGTTTATCCCGCTGATGACGGGGGTGCGTGCGCCGCAGGACGAATGGGATCAGCGGCTGGTGGACGCAGGCCTGATGGCGCTCACTGGCCGGGCCACGTTGCGCGATTTCGATCTCGCGAAGCCCCTCGTTCTAGCCGCCAATGGTCACGCGATCGCGGCGGGGATGGAACTGCTGCTCGCCAGTGATATCCGCGTTGTCGCCGAGGGTGCGCGTCTCGGCCTCTCTGAAGTTCGTATCGGTTTGATTCCCGCGATGGGCGGGACGGCACGGCTCGCCCGTCAAATCCCTCCGGCCCTGGCGGCCGAGTTTCTGCTGACCGGGAATCCAATCACCGCTGAACGCGCTCTCGCCGCCGGGCTCGTTAATCAGGTGGCGCCTGCGGCGAAGGTCCTCGACGTCGCGATGGAATATGCCAAGTCGATCGCGGCCAACGCCCCGCTGGCCGTTAGCGCCGCACGCGAGGTGGCGCTGCGTTCGCGAGATCTGTCGGAGCCCGAGGCCCTCGAACTCGAAGGCGAAAAATCTAAAGAGCTCGCCCGCACCGAAGACGCGATCGAGGGCCCCCGCGCCTTCATGGAGAAACGCCCGCCCGTCTTCAAAGGCCGTTGAAGTGGAATTCTAAGATGGCGAATCTTTAGCAGCGGCGCCTTTCGAAGCCCCGAACATCGTTGTCACGAGCGACTCAGCCTTTTGGGGGTCGATGTCGTTCGCTATCTGACAGGGCGACGCGTCGGCGAGGATCCGCTGCGGATCCTGCCATAGCCGATACTTCTTGAACTTATCCTCGAATTCGATTCCGAGGGCGCGCGCAAACACCGTCAGGTAATGCTCTACCTTGATGCTCTCGTCCTCGAACCCGCAGATCTCTCGCTGACAGCTGTGATAAAGCGTCGCGAGCGTGCCGGCTCCACTCTCTTTAGCCTTGGCGATTTCCGCAGACACCAGATTTTTCCATCCGCTAACTCCTAGTTGTTGCTGGACGGCGGGCGTGCACGATTGGCCGAAGCGCGGCTCAGGATCGACTTCGGTATAACGCAGGCCCGGAACGGCTTTCAGGAGCGTTTGTGCAGCCTCGGCCTCGCGCTGCCGCGCCTCGCCCACGGAGTGAGCATGCAGTGCGAGGGTCGCCTCGGTTCGCTTGGTGAATTGGACGCGCGGAAGTTGCGAGACCAGAAACTCAGTTGTATGGCGTACGCGAAACGGAAACTGCGTCTGCCGAATCTCGTCAAAAAAGTAGATACACGACGGGCACCACATCACGACCTCTTCGGGTTGGTAACGCTCGAAGAGGCTCAGCGTGTGATCGTTGATTCGGCCGGCAGCGTCGGTATCGCCCTGCTGATGGTGCACGATACCGCAGCAATAGGTCGGTCCACCTACAGCGATGTAATCGAGTCCCAGGCGATCGAAGACTGCGGTAACGGTTTGCACCAGGTGAGCCGTGCGCAGGACGTTACATCCGAGGTACAGAACAATCGCGTGGGGACCCGGAGCGTCGGCAGGCACCGCCAGTTGCCACGTCCGATCCTCTGAGCGCGTCGTGAGATCGTGAAGCGTCGTTATTTCGCCGAAGTAGCGCTTGTAATCGTAGGCCATGCGAGTATCCCTCGCCCCTCATGCATTGCCTCGCTTCATATCACGCCTAGCCCCAATGCCCAATCCTCGCCGTCGGCATCTGACGGTCCTCCCATAGATAGGTAGCGAGCATATGGGTTTGAGGCTCTATTTACCGCTAGGCCACTTTAATGTGAATTTCGGACCTCTAAACGGCAAAAAGAACGTTGGCCTATATCCGGCCTACGCGTAGCCTGAGCAGGTGGTAGGTGGTCAGAACGTCTTCTGCTGCCTACGCTGCAAGAAGAGCAGGCTGCGATGGAAAAGGTTCTATATCCCGGACGAGCGAGGCTGCTCACTAAATCGCTCATCGGCTTGGTTACGGCGTTGGTCGCCATCTCGCTGGCGGCTACGGGCTCAGGCCTCGGCTGGTTCATTCTGGTGGTTTGCCTTTTCAGCGTACCGCCGCTCCTGATTAATGCCATTCCCGGAGCTTGCCTCCTGGCGCTGGATAAAGATGGTTTCACGATAAGGAGCCTCTTCAAGGAGCGACGCTATCGCTGGGCCGACGTCGAATGCTTTGTGGTAGTGACGGTGAAGCACATGGGGCTCATTCCGGTCTCGCAACAGGTCGGGTTCTACTTCTCAGAGAACTACAAGCGGTCCAGGGCGATGAAAGTGGCCACCGGTCTGGCTCGCGCCATGGTGAAGTTCGATGCTGCCTTGCCGGACCGCTTCGGCATGAAACCTAGGGAGTTGGCGAACCAGATGGAGACCTGGCGCCAGGGCGCTTGGGTGAATTCTCTGCTCTCCGATGGAGCAGAATTCGGGGCTGCCCGTCAGGCTTGAAGATTCGACCAAACCAAAGGATAGGTGTCCAAGAAGCCTTAATCACACTCTCGTAACTTTATGCGCATAGTGCGAGCTTGGAGGCATTGTCCCTCTTCCTTGCACCATCGCGCGCTGGCCCCAAGCCAAGTCAGCTGACCGGTCCTCATGAAGACCGGCGTGCAATCCCTCCCACATAGTTGTTCTACGATTAACCCGGAACGAGCGCTTCCCATTTGCGCTGAGGTGCCTGTATCTTCGAAGCAGATGGAGACACTCCGCTCCGTGCCGAAGCGGTTGATGCGATAGTAAGGTGATCGCACTCGGGAGTAGAGTTTCCCGTTGACTTCGAGCGCGTAGGTCAATAAAAAGGTGTGTTCCCGGATCTGGGCCGATGTAGCTCAGCTGGTAGAGCAACTGACTTGTAATCAGTAGGTCGCGAGTTCGACTCTCGCCATCGGCTATGAGGACTCGGACTGGAGCTCCGTTAAATGCATCATTAACGTGCATTTAAGCGGATACAGATAGAGGTAAGTTTAGGTTTATAACGTGGAGAGGTTCCCGAGTGGCCAAAGGGATCAGACTGTAAATCTGACGGTGTATACCTTCGGAGGTTCGAATCCTCCCCTCTCCACCACATATAATGAATCTGGATACTTGAAGGATGCGGGAATAGCTCAGTTGGTAGAGCGCGAGCCTTCCAAGCTTGAGGTCGCGGGTTCGAATCCCGTTTCCCGCTCCAAATTATACGCCCCTGTAGCTCAGCAGGGGGCGCATAAGCGTAGCGAGCGAGGAGTCCGCGAGGAGCGATCTCTATTGACTTCGCAAGCCGCGGCGAGAGATCAAGTATGCCCACGTAGCTCAGTCGGTAGAGCACTTCCTTGGTAAGGAAGAGGTCATGGGTCCGATTCCCATCGTGGGCTTACCGAGCTTAAGAATCAGCTGTCCTTGCAGGGGATAGCGTAGCAGGGTTAAAACGATGCGAGACTTAATTGGGCTCCAGTGTGACGCTTGTAAGCGGCGTAATTACACCAGTAGCAGAAATAAGAAGCGTCAGACTGAAAAGTTTGCCATCAAAAAGTTCTGCCCGAGCTGCCGCAGCCATACGGAGCACAAAGAGGTAAAGGTCTAACAACCTTCTGGCGCGCGGGTCAGTAGCTCTAATTGGCAGAGCATCGGACTCCAAATCCGAGGGTTGCAGGTTCGAATCCTGCCTGGCCCGCCACCAATCTAGCGAAGCAACCGTAGAGGCCTTGCGGCTGGTAGCCGATGCTTTGGCTGTTGCTTCTCTTTTTGGTGGTTGTCCTGACGCTTTGTTGGGTTGCTTATTCGGGCTATCGGTCTTGGGCCAGAATCGGATGGGGAAAAAGAATTGCCAGTGTCTTGCTCCTCCCGCCGCATCTTCTGCTGATAGTATGCGTCGTACGGTCGCTCTCATGTGGTCACCTGGCTCAGGGCTCGCCCTGTTACAACAGGCAGTTTGCCAGTGGCGCGTTGGTCGTTTTTATTCTTCCGCTGCCGGCACTGATCGGGACGTCGATAGCTTCGGGGATTTTTAGGAGGGCTCGGGCAGTCTGATTTGGAGAATTTGGCGTTGCCCTTGTATAGATAAGCGAAAATGGCTAGCCTGAAAAGTTACCTCGAACAGGGAGTGACCTTCGCCCAGGAATCCTGGACCGAATTGTCGAAAGTCCACTTTCCGTCGCCGCGCGAAACGTTCCAGGCGACGCTGGTAGTGGTAGGGTTAGCGCTTGTAGTCGCATTGTGGCTCGGGTTGGCGGATACGCTCTCGACGCACGCGGTGCGATGGCTGTTAGGCTGAGCGCAACTCCCTGATCGCGAAGATGCCGGCAACGAAGCGGTAGAGAACCTAAGCAGATGGCAGAAACAGCGAGCACTGAAACCACGGGCAATCCCCGCCATAAGTGGTACGTCGTGCATACCTACTCGGGCTTCGAGCAGAAGGCTAAGGCCGCGCTCGAAGAACGCGTGCGCTCGCTTAAGATGGAAGACAAGATTAGCGAGGTCGTCGTACCGGTCGAGCGTGTGCAAGAGCTCGGTAAAGGTGGTGAGCGCAAGGTCTCGAGTCGCAAGTTCTTTCCAGGCTACATCTTCGTCAAGATGGATCTGGACGATGAGAGTTGGCATGTCGTTAAGGACACGCCCAAAATAACCGGGTTCGTTGGCCATTCGACCGCACCTCCGGAGGTTCCGGAATCAGAAGTGATGGCGATTCGCCATCAGATGGAAGAGGGTGCGCTCCGGCCCAAGCCCAAGGTGGCCTTCGAGGTCGGCGAGTCGGTAAAAGTAATTAATGGCCCGTTCCAAGATTTCAACGGGACGATCGAAGAGGTTAAGCCCGATAAGGGCAAGGTTCGTGTTCTGATATCAATCTTCGGCCGCGCTACGCCGGTCGAACTCGATTTCGTACAGGTTGAGAAATCGTAAACTTCCGGCCTGCGGACGAGTCTGTTTCTGCTCGTCATGCGCGCTGATTTCGGTATGGGCGGCAACTCAGGATGGCAAAAAAGGTAACCGGGCAGATTAAACTGCAAATTCCAGCCGGCGCGGCAAACCCGTCGCCACCGGTCGGCCCAGCGCTCGGGCAGCGCGGCGTGAATATCATGGAATTTTGCAAGGCCTTTAACGCGCAGACGCAAGCGATGCAGGGGTTGGTGATCCCGGTTATTATCACCGTCTATGCCGATCGCTCGTTCACATTTGTTACCAAGAGCCCTCCGGCGTCGATTCTGTTGCTGAAGGCGGCAGGTTTGGAAAAGGGCTCGGCGGCTCCGAACAAGAACAAAGTCGGCAAGGTCTCGCGCAAGCAAATCGAAGAGATCGCCAAGACCAAGGTTAAGGATCTCTCGGCGCGCGATGTCGAAGCCGCGATGCGCACGGTGTCGGGCACGGCACGCTCGATGGGAATCGAAATCACGGACTAGGACATAATCATGGCAGGCAAGAAATACGCGAACGCAGCCAAGAACGTCGATCCCGACAAGCGCTATACGCTCGAAGAGGCCCTTAAGCTGGTCGTTGATAACAAGGTCGCGAAGTTCGACGAAACTGTCGAGATGGCAGTCCGGCTCGGAGTCGATCCGCGTCAGGCCGACCAGAACGTGCGTGGCTCGGTGGTACTGCCGAATGGTACCGGCAAGGTTTTCCGCGTGCTCGTTCTGGCCAAAGGCGAGAAGGAGCGAGAGGCGCGTGACGCTGGCGCGGATTTCGTCGGCGGCGAGGAAGTAATCAAGCGAATCCAGGACGAGAACTGGCTCGATTTCGACCGGGTGATTGCTACCCCTGACATTATGGGTGCGGTCGGTCGTATCGGTAAGATTCTTGGTCCTCGCGGCCTGATGCCGAATCCGCGCGTCGGCACGGTCACCTTTGATGTCGCCAAGGCGGTCCAGGAGGTCAAGGGCGGTAAGGTCGATTATCGCGTCGACAAGGCGGGTGTCGTCCATGCCCGGATTGGCAAAGCAAGCTTTGGTGAAGAGAAACTGGCGGAAAATGCGCATGCTCTGATGGGCGCACTGGTTCGCGCCAAGCCTTCAACGGCGAAAGGCAACTACGTGAAGAGCGTGGCGGTGTCGTCGACGATGGGCGTGGGCGTAAGAGTTGATACCTCAAGCGCGACGCGTGCAGTCGCTACCGCAGCCTAAGGCGGCGCTATTCCAGCAAAGATTTGACCGATGAAGAAAGAACAAAAGAGCGTGATCGTCCAACGAATGGCCGATAATCTGAGCCGCGCCAGTATCGCGCTAATCTCGGAACAGCAGGGCCTAACTGCTGGCGAGGCTGACGATATGCGGCGCCGGTTGCGAGCTATCAACGGCGAATTACAGGTGGCCAAGAACACCCTTGTCCGCTTGGCGGTAAAGAGCACCAAGTACGAGGCGCTCGAATCCAATCTCGGCGGACCGATTGGTCTGATCGTCAGCTATGCCGACCCGGTCGAATTGGCCAAGGCAGTCGGGGGCTTTAAGGATCTGGGCGATAAGTTCAAGATTCGCGGCGGCGTGCTCGATGGCAGACCGCTGACGGTCGAAGAGATTACCGCTCTGGCAGACTTGCCGCCGCGCGAAGTTATCTTCGCGCAGTTGCTCGGCTTGCTGCAGGCTCCGGCGACCCGCTTAGCGCGCCTACTGAATGAGCCGGGGTCGGCATTGGCCCGTGTGGTCGACGCGATCGGTCGCAAGCAGGGCGAGGCCGCTGGTGCTCCGGCGAGTTAGGGATTGCATAGAGTCTGTTGAACCAACAAGAATTTGAGCTGTCGCGGCGCTCCCACAATCGTTCGCGCGGCTGGACTGAGTAGAAGGAGAAAAAACGACAATGTCAGAAGCAGCGCTGAGCCGCGATCAGGTTAAGGATTATCTCAAGAATTTGAGCCTTCTCGATGCAGCGGCTCTGGTTAAGGAACTCGAGCAGGAGCTCGGCGTTTCGGCGGCCGCACCGGTAGCGGTGGCGGCAGCTCCCGCAGCAGGCGGAGCAGCAGGCGGCGCCGCGGCAGCAGCCGAGAAGGATGAGTTCACCGTGATGCTTACGGGTGCCGGTGACAAGAAGATTCAGGTTATCAAGGTCGTTCGCGAGTTGACCGGACTGGGGCTCAAGGAAGCCAAGGACCTCGTCGACGGAGCTCCCAAGCCGGTAAAGGAAGGGGTGGCCAAGGCCGAAGCGGAAGACATGAAGAAGAAGCTGGAAGAGGCTGGCGGAACAGTCGAATTGAAGTAGGAGCCGGCTTGCCCGATAAGTCCCGGCACAAAACAGGTTTAAACGGCGACGTGAGCGGATCTCCCGCTGACGCCGCCGTATGCCCATTGGTCGCAACTTGATGCCGCGTGCATAGCGGGGCATCAAAGCTTCCGACAGAGCCGCTTATTGGCGGTCTACTCGGATGAGGTGGTAATGGCTCAGGTCACGAGCAACCTTCGGGTTCGACGATCATTTGGAAAGATCAAGAAGATCATCGAGATTCCGAATCTGATCGAGATCCAGAAACGGTCGTACGATGAATTTCTGCAGACCGGGACATCGGTCGAACAGCGCACCGATACGGGTCTGCAAGCGGTCTTCAAATCGGTCTTTCCGATCAAGGATTTCAACGAGACCGCGTCGCTGGAGTTTGTAAGCTACGAGCTCGGCGAGCCGAAGTACGACGTAGAGGAATGCCATCAGCGTGGCATGACCTACGCCGCACCGATCAAGGTCAAGATTCAGCTGGTTATCTGGGACGTGGAAGGCGGCCGCCGCTCGATCAAGAACGTCAAGGAGCAGGAGGTCTACTTCGGCGAGATTCCGCTGATGACCCGGAACGGTACCTTCATGGTAAACGGAACCGAGCGGGTTATCGTCTCACAGCTCCATCGCTCGCCCGGTGTTTTCTTCGAGCACGACAAGGGCCGCACCCATTCGACGGGCAAGCTGCTCTACTCGGCACGCGTGATTCCCTACCGTGGCAGCTGGATCGATTTCGAGTTCGATCCGCGCGACGTGCTCTACGTTCGTATCGACCGTCGGCGCAAGTTTCCTGCGACCGTGCTGTTGCGCGCGCTCGGAATGACCACTGAGGACCTGCTCAACTACTTCTACAAGAAGGACGTCATCATCCTGGATGACAAGCAGCTGGCCAAACAGTTTATTCCGGCCCAGTTGCTCGGTCAGCGAATCTCGCTGGACGTGCGCGATCCCAAGAGCGGCGAGATCGTGGCGCGCGAGGGACGCAAATTCAACAAAGGAATCGTGCGCCAGCTCGAACAGGCCAAGGTCAGCGAGATTCCGATCGCGCTCGAAGAGGTGATCGGTCGTGTCTCGGCGCACGACGTGATCGATTCGACCACCGGTGAAGTTCTGGTCCAGTGTAACGACGAGCTCACCGAAGCGACAGTTGAGCAGCTCAAGTCGCATGGGGTTAAAAAGATCGAGGTGCTCTTCACCGAAGATCTGCCCGGCGGCGGGCCGCTGCGCCTGACTCTCGCACAGGACAAGCTGACGACGCCTGAAGAGGCGATTCTCGAAATCTACCGGCGGCTTCGTCCCGGCGATCCGCCGACGATTCAGACGGCGACCAACTTTTTCAATAATCTGTTCTTCAATCCCGAGCGCTACGATTTGTCGCGGGTCGGCCGGCTGAAGCTCAACTTCAAGCTGTTCAAGGACGCCGATGCCGTGCCGCTCGAGCAGGGGACGCTGCGCCGCGAAGATATTCTCGAAGTCGTGCGCTACCTGGTCGAGCTGAAGAACGGCGCCGAAGACCGCACGATCGACGATATCGATCATCTGGGGAACCGCCGCGTCCGCGCAGTCGGCGAACTGGTGGAGAACCAGTTCCGTATCGGTCTGGTCCGGATGGAGCGGGCGATCAAGGAGCGGATGAGCCTGCAGGATATCGAAACCCTGATGCCGCAGGAGCTTGTGAACTACAAGCCGGCGTCAGCGGTTATCAAGGAGTTTTTCGGCTCCTCGCAGCTCTCGCAGTTCATGGATCAGACGAATCCGCTCTCCGAGATCGCGCATAAGCGGCGGCTCTCGGCTCTGGGACCGGGTGGTCTTACCCGCGAACGCGCGGGTTTCGAAGTCCGCGACGTCCATCCGACGCATTACGGCCGCGTTTGTCCGATCGAAACGCCCGAGGGACCAAATATCGGTCTGATCGCAGCGCTTTCGACCTTTGCGCGCGTCAATGACTACGGCTTTATCGAAACGCCTTATCGCGAAGTGGAGAACGGTCGCGTCAGTGAGCGGATCGTTTATCTTTCCGCCCTTGACGAGGAAGACAAGGTAATCGCGCAGGCGAACGCCCCGATCGATGCGCATGGGAAGTTCGAGAACGCGATGGTCTCGGCGCGAATCGGCGGCGAATTTACCCTCGTGAGTCCCGAGGAAATCCAGTACATGGACGTGTCGCCGAACCAGCTGGTCTCGGTCGCCGCGTCGCTGATTCCGTTCCTCGAAAATGACGATGCGAACCGCGCCCTGATGGGCTCCAATATGCAGCGTCAGGCAGTGCCCCTGCTCAAGACTGAAGCGCCCTTGGTTGGTACCGGACTTGAGCGCACGGCGGGTCGCGATTCAGGTGTCACGACGATCGCGCGACGCGACGGTGTCGTCGAGAGCGTGGACGCGGAGCGAATCGTGGTGCGTGCCGATCGCCAGGGCCGCGACGCAGGCGTCGATATCTACAACCTGGTTAAGTACCAGCGCTCGAATCAGAACACCTGTATCAATCAGCGCCCGATCGTGAACAAGGGCGAGCGCGTAAAGGCTGGCGATATTATCGCCGACGGGCCTTCGACCGATATGGGCGAGCTGGCCTTGGGTCGTAACGTGGTCGTCGCCTTTATGCCGTGGGGGGGCTACAACTTCGAAGACTCGATTCTGATTTCCGAGCGCGTCGTGCGCGACGATCTCTTCACTTCGGTCCATATCGAAGAGTTCGAATGTATCGCGCGCGATACCAAGCTAGGCCCGGAAGAGATCACCCGTGATATTCCGAACGTTGGTGAAGAGGCGCTCAAGGATCTCGATACGAGCGGAATTATCCGGATCGGCGCCGAGGTTCGCCCCGGCGATATCCTGGTTGGCAAGATTACACCCAAAGGTGAAACCCAGCTGAGCCCCGAAGAAAAGCTGCTACGCGCGATCTTCGGTGAGAAGGCCGGTGAAGTTCGCGATACCTCGCTACGGGTGCCGCCGGGAGTCGAAGGTGTTGTGATCGACGCGCGCGTCTTTGCCCGTCGTGGGGTCGCTCGTGACGACCGGACCCAGGAGATTCAGAATCTCGAGGTCGAGCGTCTCAAGCAGGACGAGACCGAAGAAATTCGTATCGTCCGGCAGGAAGCGCTGCGCAAACTCAAGCGTGCCTTGGCCGGCAAGAAGCTGGCCGGTCGGATTATGTCTGACGACCGCCACGTCCTGTTCAACAAGGGCGACGGGATTTCTCCTGAAGACCTCGACGAACTGGCGCCGCCACTGTGGGGTCAGTTGCGCGTCGAGCAGGAGAGCACGCAAGCCGAAATCACGCAGGCGATCGATGCGATGGCTGCCAAGGTCAAGGAGATTCAGGACCACTACGGCGCCAAGGTCGACCGTCTCAAGGCGGGCGATGAGCTCGCTCCGGGCGTGATCAAAATGATCAAGGTTTTCGTCGCGATTAAGCGGCGCCTGCAGGTCGGCGACAAGATGGCTGGCCGGCACGGTAACAAGGGTGTCCTCTCGCGGATTCTTCCTGAAGAAGATATGCCGCGTCTCGAAGACGGCAGCCCGGTCGATATCGTGTTGAATCCTCTGGGCGTGCCTTCGCGCATGAACGTCGGGCAGATTCTGGAGACCCATCTCGGATGGGCCGCGCTCGAATTGGGCCACAAGCTCTACGAGGACGTGCTTAAAGGGGCGACTCCGACACAGCTGCGTCGTCGGCTCAAGGAGATCTACTCAGAGAAGGATTTCCAGGAGATCATCGACAAGTTCGACGACGACGAGATTCAGCGGGTCGCGATGCAGGCGGGCAAGGGTATCTTCACCGCCTCGCCGGTCTTCGACGGAGCGCGCGAAGAAGAGATCTTCGCTCTCATCAAGCGTGCGGGACTGCCGGAAACCGGGCAGTGCCGCTTGTACGACGGGCGCACGGGAGAGCCCTTCGAGCAGCCAGTGACGGTCGGCGTCATGTATATCATGAAGCTTCATCATCTGGTCGAAGAGAAGATTCACGCCCGTTCGACGGGTCCCTACAGTCTCGTCACGCAGCAGCCGCTGGGTGGTAAGGCGCAGTTCGGTGGCCAGCGTCTGGGCGAGATGGAAGTGTGGGCGCTCGAAGCGTATGGCGCAGCCTACACGTTGCAGGAGATGCTCACGGTCAAGTCCGACGATGTCGCCGGTCGGACCAGGATGTACGAGGCTATTGTCAAAGGCGAAAATACCCTTGAGCCGGGACTGCCGGAGTCGTTCAACGTTATGGTCAAGGAGCTCCAATCCTTGTGTCTCAACATTGAACTACTCGAACAGGCCAACAATTAAGGGCTGGAGCTGAAGGAAGAGGAGCCAAGGCATGGAAGATCTTTTCGGGGTATTTGAGAAACCGAAAAATCCACTTTCCTTCGACGCGATCCGCATTGCGATCGCGGCGCCCGAGCTGGTCCGCTCGTGGTCGCACGGCGAAGTCAAAAAGCCGGAAACGATCAACTATCGGACCTTCAAACCGGAGCGTGACGGGCTGTTTTGCGCCAAGATTTTCGGTCCCACCAAGGACTACGAGTGCAATTGCGGCAAATACAAGCGCATGCGCCATCGTGGGGTCGTCTGCGAAAAGTGCGGCGTTGAAGTAATTCAGTCCAAGGTTCGGCGCGAGCGGATGGGCCATATCGATTTGGCCGCTCCGGTGGCGCATATCTGGTTCCTGCGCTCACTGCCGTCGCGAATCGGCGTGCTGCTCGACATGACGCTCAAGGAGCTCGAGAAGATTCTTTACTTCGAGAGCTACGTCGTGACCGATCAGGGCGAGACGCCGCTGCAGTTCCGCGAGCTCCTGACCGAGCGCAAGTATCGCGAGGCGCGCGAGCAGTTCGGTGAGGGTTTCAAGGCTGAGATGGGCGCGGAGGCGATTCGCACCCTGCTGCAGAAGTTACGTCTCGACGAAGTGGCGGAAGAGCTGCGGGTCGAGATGAAGGCGACTTCGAGCGAGGCGCGCCGCAAAAAGACCGCGAAGCGGCTCAAGGTCGTTAACGCCTTTCGCGAGTCGGGGAACAAGCCCGAGTGGATGATCCTGACGATTCTGCCGGTTATTCCGCCTGATCTGCGGCCGTTGGTGCCGCTCGATGGCGGCCGGTTTGCAACTTCAGACCTGAATGACCTCTACCGACGAGTTATCAATCGTAACAATCGGTTAAAGCGGCTGATCGAGCTGAATGCGCCCGACATTATCGTGCGCAACGAAAAGCGGATGCTGCAGGAGGCGGTCGACGCGCTGTTCGACAACGGCCGCCGCGGCCGTGCAATCACCGGGCCGGCCAAGCGTCCACTCAAGTCGCTCTCCGATATGCTCAAAGGCAAGTCGGGCCGCTTCCGCCAGAACCTGCTGGGTAAGCGCGTCGACTACTCAGGCCGTTCGGTTATCGTCGTTGGTCCCGAACTGCGACTCCATCAGTGTGGCTTGCCCAAGAAGATGGCGCTCGAACTCTTCAAGCCCTTTATCTATTCGAAGCTCGAAGAAAAGGGCTACGTCACCACGATCAAGAGCGCCAAGAAGATGGTCGAGAAGGAGGGCAAGGATGTCTGGGATATCCTCGACGAGGTTATCCGTGAGCATCCGGTGCTGCTCAACCGCGCCCCGACGCTCCATCGTTTGGGTATTCAGGCGTTCGAGCCGGTGCTGATCGAAGGCAAGGCGATCCAGCTCCATCCGCTGGTCTGTACGGCCTACAACGCCGACTTTGACGGCGACCAGATGGCAGTGCATGTGCCGCTTTCGATCGAGGCGCAGGTCGAGTCACGCGCCTTGATGATGTCGACGAATAACATCCTGTCGCCTGCCTCCGGCAAGCCCATTATCGTGCCGACGCAAGACATGGTCCTCGGGCTCTATTACATGACTCGCGAGCGCCCGATGGCGAAGGGCGAAGGGAAGATCTTCGCGTCGCCGGCCGAAGTCCGTATCGCGTACGACCACGGCGAAGTCGATTTACAGGCTAAGGTTGTTGTGCGGATGGCGCCGGCAAAGTCCGCGCTTGAACTCGACGAAGAGGGTCGTCCACTGGCTCAACCTGGCGCCACCGAAGGGCCCAATGGCGGCTCGCTGCCGATGGAGCGAATCACGACCACGGTTGGCCGTATCCTGCTCTACGAGATCGTGCCACACGAAGTTCCTTTTGCGGAAGTCAACCGCACGATGAAAAAGAAGGAGCTCGGCAACCTGATCGACGTCGTCTATCGCCGCGCTGGTGACAAGGCGACGGTTATCTTCGCCGATCGTATGAAGGATATCGGCTTCCAGTTCGCGACGCGCGCCGGAATCTCAATCTCGATCAAGGACATGACGATTCCGTCGCAGAAGCCGCGTCTGCTGGAAGAGGCGCAGAAGCAAGTCGCCGAGATTCAGCAACAGTACAATAACGGCGTAATCACTGACGGTGAGCGCTACAACAAAGTCGTCGATATCTGGGCCGAAGTCCAGGACGAGATCGGCGGCGCGGTGCTCAAGGGCCTGAAGAGCCGTGTCTACGGTAAGGACAAGGAGGGCAAGGACGTCGTCGGTGACTCCTTCAATCCGGTCTTTATTATGGCCGACTCGGGCGCCCGTGGTTCCGAGCAGCAGATTCGTCAGCTGGCCGGATTACGCGGTCTGATGGCCAAGCCGTCAGGCGAAATTATCGAAACGCCGATCACCGCGAACTTCCGCGAAGGTCTGACCGTGCTCCAGTATTTCATCTCGACGCACGGCGCGCGCAAGGGTCTCGCGGATACGGCGCTCAAGACGGCGAACTCGGGTTATCTGACTCGTCGGTTGGTAGATGTCGCACAGGATTCGATTATCACCGACGACGATTGCGGTACGCTCGACGGTATCGAGATTACGCCGCTGGTCGAAGGCGGCGAGGTGATTGAAGGTCTGGGTGACCGCGTGTTAGGGCGCGTTACACTCGAAGATATCCGCGACCCGTTTACCAACGACGTTCTGGTGCATGCCAACGAGATGATCGACGAAGACAAGGTCACGCGAATCGAGGACGCCGGTGTTGAGCGCGTTCAGATCCGCTCGGTCTTGACCTGTCAGTCGCGTCAGGGTGTCTGCGTCAAATGTTACGGACGCGACCTCGGCCGTGGCCATCTGGTGAACATGGGCGAGGCGATCGGGATCATGGCGGCGCAATCGATCGGTGAGCCGGGCACGCAGCTCACGATGCGCACCTTCCATATCGGTGGTACCGCCAGCCGCCGCGCTGAGCAGACGACGTTGGAGCCGCGTAACGACGGTATCCTGCGGCTGCATAACGTGAAGACCGTCGAGGTCAAAGGCGAAGGCGGCGGCGAGAGGACGCTGGTTGTGATGTCCCGTCATGGTGAGGCTGTAATCGCTGTGGCTGAGCAGGGTGGGCGCGAACGTGAGCGTGAGCGCTATCCGCTAGTTTACGGCGCGAAGCTGCGCAAGCGCGACGGCGATGCGGTCAAGGCAGGCGAACTGATCGCCGAATGGGATCCGTATACCACGCCGATTCTCACGGAGGTCGCCGGCACCGTTAAGTACGGCGATATCTTCGAAGGCCGGACGATGGAAGAGAAGCTCGACGATCGTACGGGCGCTCGCTACAACGTCATTATCGAGTCAAAAGAACTCGAGGCGCGTCCTCGTGTTTCGATCAAGGACGAGCAGGGCAAGACGTCGCGTATCCCGGCGCAGGAAGGCCGCTTCGGACCTGAGCAGTTCGCACGGTATTTCCTGCCGGTTGGTGCGTATATCAACGTTGCCGACGGCCAGCGCGTCGAAGCTGGTGACATTATCGCCAAGATTCCACGCGAAACCACCAAGACCAAGGATATCACCGGTGGTCTGCCACGCGTCGCGGAGCTGTTCGAAGCTCGCAAGCCGAAAGAGTTTGCGGTTATCTCCGAAATCGACGGGCAGGTCTCCTTCGGCAAAGACACCAAGGGCAAGCGCAAAGTCGTCGTTACGCCGGAGGTGGGTGAGCCGCGCGAATACTTGATCGCCAAGGGCAAGCATATCGGCGTGCACGAGGGCGATATGATCCGGGCAGGTGAACCGCTGATGGAGGGCTCGTCGAATCCGCACGACATCCTGACGATTCTCGGCGAAAAGGCGCTTGCTAAGTACCTCGTCGATGAAATCCAGGAGATCTATAGGCTGCAGGGTGTGCGTATCAACGATAAGCATATCGAAGTTATCGTGCGCCAAATGCTGCGTCGCGTACGAATCAAGGAAGTCGGCGATACCGATTTTCTGGTCGGCGATCAGACCGAGAAGTGGCGCTTTGATGAGGAGAATGCGCGTGTCCTGATGAAGGGTGGCGAGCCCGCGATCGCCGAGCCGCTCTTGCTCGGTATCACCAAGGCCTCGCTCTCGACCGAGAGCTTTATCTCGGCCGCGTCTTTCCAGGAGACCACTCGCGTCCTTACCGAAGCCGCTATCAACGGCAAGGTGGACCGGCTGATCGGGCTCAAAGAGAACGTTATCATGGGTCGTCTGATTCCGGCCGGCACTGGTTTGAGCGAGTACAATCGCAAGGAAATCCAGGTTGAAGCGCCGTTGGCCGAGGAAGGTGAGGGGGCGGTCGAGATGAGCGAGGTCGCGACCCCTGCTGGCGATTGACAGAGCCTATCGGATCACTATAAGAACTTATGTTTCCCCCAAGGGTGTAGACCCTTGGGGCGTTTGTTTAGACCTGATTAGCGAATAAACGATTCGGCCTGAGGCCGACGAAGATGCGCTCCGAGCGTTGTGGGGAGACTCTCCTTGAGTCGACGCCCCAGGAGCAGCGAAAGATAAGACAGTACAGTGCCGACGATAAACCAGTTGATACGCGCCGCGCGCGTGAAGAAGCGCTACAAGAACACCGCGCCTGCCCTGCAGGGCTCGCCGCAGAAGCGTGGCGTCTGCACGCAAGTGAAGACGACGACGCCGAAGAAGCCGAACTCAGCGTTGCGCAAAGTCGCGCGCGTGCGGCTTTCGAACGGCTATGAGGTCAATACCTATATCCCCGGGGTTGGCCACAATCTGCAGGAGCACTCGGTCGTTTTGATCCGTGGCGGACGTGTCAAGGACCTGCCCGGCGTGCGTTATCACGTAATTCGCGGAACGCTCGATTCGATCGGTGTACAGAATCGTCGCAAGGGTCGCTCGAAATACGGCTCGAAAAAGCCCAAGTAAGCTATCCGGATTTAGATAGGCAGCTACGGTAAGAGTTTATGTCACGTAAAGGCCAGGCACGGGTTCGCGAGGCAGTTCCGGACCCGAAATATCATGATCGCACCGTCGCCAAGTTCATGAACGTCGTGATGGAGCGGGGCAAGAAGTCGACCGCCGAGCGAATCTTTTACGGTGCGCTCGATATGGTCGCGCAGCGTTCCAACGAAGATGGCCTGGTCGTGTTCAAACGGGCACTCGACAATGTCCGTCCGGCGGTCGAGGTTCGTTCCCGGCGCGTTGGCGGTGCCAACTATCAGGTGCCGGTCGAAGTGCGTCCGTTGCGGCGCTCGTCGCTGGCGATGCGCTGGATGGTTACGGCGGCCCGGGCGCGCGGCGAGAAATCGATGGTCGAACGGCTCGCCAACGAGATTTTGGAAGCGGCGGCAAATCGCGGCGGAGCGGTGAAGAAGCGCGAAGATACGCATAGGATGGCCGAGGCGAATCGGGCCTTCGCGCATTACCGCTGGTAGCCCGAACCAGGGACTTATTAGCCTTTATTACTTATGGCTCGCGAAACACCAATTGATAAGGTGCGCAACATCGGCATCATGGCGCATATCGATGCCGGTAAGACCACGACTACTGAGCGCATCCTGTTCTACACCGGAATCAACTACAAAATCGGCGAGGTGCATGAAGGCACGGCGACGATGGACTGGATGGTGCAGGAGCAGGAACGAGGTATCACGATTACCTCGGCTGCGACCACCTGCTTCTGGCGTGATAATCGAATCAACATTATCGATACGCCGGGGCACGTCGACTTCACGATCGAAGTCGAGCGCAGCTTGCGCGTTCTCGACGGCGCTGTAGCCGTCTTCTGTGCCGTAGGCGGGGTTGAGCCACAGTCCGAAACGGTCTGGCGTCAGGCCGACAAGTACCGCGTTCCGCGCATCGCGTTCATCAACAAGATGGACCGGATCGGCGCTGACTATGCTCGTGTCGTGCAGGAGATCCGCGAAAAGCTGAGGGCCAAACCGGTCCTGCTGCAGCTTCCGATAGGTAGCGAAGAGAAGTTTACCGGCGTCGTCGACCTGATTGAGAATCGTGCCCTTTTTTGGGACGAAGATCGCCTCGGTGCGAACTATCGCGTAGCCCCAATTCCGGCCGAACTTGAGGCCGAAGCAGCAAGCCTGCGTGAGCAGCTGATCGAGGCGCTGGCCGACCACGACGACAAGCTGATGGAAATGTATCTCGAGGGCAAGACGCCGGATCCTGCGACCTTGCGTGCGGCGGTTCGTGCGGCGACACTCAAGATCGAGATTATTCCCGTAATTGTCGGCACCGCCTTCCGCAACAAGGGTGTGCAGCCGATGCTCGATGCGGTGGTGGACTATCTACCCTCGCCGGTCGATCAGCCGCCGGTGCTTGGAAAGGTCGACGACAAAGAAGAAGAGCGTCCTCCGCGTGACGATGCACCCTTCTCGGCGCTCGCTTTCAAGATCATGACCGACCCGTATATCGGCACGCTGACGTTCCTGCGTGTCTATTCGGGGCGGCTCGAGAGCGGTTCCTCTGTGCTCAACTCGACCAAGGACAAGCGCGAGCGAATCGGGCGCTTGGTCAAGATGCACGCGAACAAGCGCGAAGAGATAACTGAGGTCTTCGCCGGCGATATCTGCGCGGTGGGCTTGCGCGACACGACGACTGGAGATACTCTGTGCGACCCGACTCGTCCGATAGTCCTTGAGTCGATCGAGTTTCCGGCTCCGGTTATCCAGATTGCGATCGAGCCGAAGACCAAGGCCGACCAAGAGCGCTTGGGTGAGGCTCTGCAAAAGCTCGCGAAGGAAGACCCGTCGTTCCGGGTCAGCGTGAATCGCGAGACCGGACAGACGCTGATCGCCGGGATGGGCGAGTTGCATCTGGAAATTATCGTCGACCGGATGCTGCGTGAGTTCAAGGTCGATGCGAATGTTGGTAAGCCGCAGGTTGCTTATCGCGAGACGATTCGGAAATCCGCGGAAGCGGAAGGTCGCTTCGTCCGGCAGACCGGCGGTCATGGACAGTTTGGTGTAGTGGACCTGCGGATCGAGCCGTTGCCCAAAGGCACCGGGTTCGAATTCGCCGACGAAACCAAGGGCGGTTCGGTGCCGCGCAACTTTATCCCGTCGATTGAAGCGGGAGTCAAAGAAGCGATGGAAACCGGGGTGCTCGCTGGTTATCCGATGGTGGACTTGAAGGCGTCGCTGCTCGACGGCAAGTATCACGAGGTCGACTCGTCGGAATTGGCGTTCAAGATTGCCGGGTCGATGGCCTTCAAGGAGGCCTGCGAAAAGGCGAGTCCGGTGCTCCTGGAGCCCGTGATGGACGTTGAAGTGGTGACGCCGCAGGACTTCATGGGTGAGGTTATCGGCGACCTGAATTCGCGTCGCGGCAAGATCAGCGAGATGCAGACGCGGGCGGGCGCTCAGGTAATCGCAGCGAAAGTGCCGCTCGCCAATATGTTTGGCTATGCGACGCGACTGCGTTCAATCACTCAGGGACGCGCGAACTACACGATGCAGTTCTCGCTTTACGAACCGGTACCGCAGTCAGTCCATGAGGAATTGACCGCGGCGCGTAGCGGTAAAGAAAGCGCAGCCTAACGGGGCTCGCTTAGTCGGATTGAAATTTGAAACGCAGCTCGTGAGCGCTGCGAGGTAGGGAAACTTAACGCCGCGCAGAGCGTCGCGCGCGTGCAAACGGGCGAGCCCCAATGACGGGCGAACCGAAGATAGCGGAGGACATACAATGGGCAAGGCCAAATTCGAACGCACCAAGCCACATCTGAACGTGGGTACTATCGGTCACATTGACCACGGCAAGACCACGTTGACCGCGGCGATTACCCGAGTTCTAGCTGCGAAGAAGCTGGCCCAGTTCACCGCCTTCGATCAGATCGACAAGGCGCCCGAAGAGCGCGAGCGCGGTATCACGATCGCTATTGCGCACGTCGAGTACGAAACCCCAAATCGGCATTACGCCCACGTCGATTGCCCGGGCCACGCCGACTATATCAAGAACATGATCACCGGCGCCGCCCAGATGGACGGTGCGATCCTGGTAGTCGGTGCGAACGACGGTCCGATGCCGCAGACCCGTGAGCATATCCTGCTCGCTCGTCAGGTCGGTGTCCCTTCGATCGTCGTTTTCATGAACAAGGTCGACATGGTCGACGACCCCGAACTGCTCGACCTGGTCGAACTCGAAGTTCGCGACCTGCTCAAGAAGTACGATTTCCCCGGCGACGATATCCCTGTCGTTCGCGGCAGTGCGCTCAAGGCGCTCGAATGCGGATGCGGCAAGGACGATTGCGACAAGTGCAAGCCGATCCTCGACCTGATGGCGGCGGTCGATAGCTATGTGCCGCAGCCGGAGCGCAAGACCGATCAGCCGTTCCTGATGCCGATCGAAGACGTCTTCTCGATCTCCGGTCGTGGTACGGTCGTCACCGGCCGCGTCGAGCGCGGCAAGGTTAAAGTTGGTGAGGAAGTTGAAATCGTCGGCTTCCGCGATACCAGCAAGACCGTCGTCACGGGCGTTGAAATGTTCCGCAAGATCCTCGACGAAGGTCAGGCGGGCGACAACGTCGGCGTGCTGCTCCGCGGTACCAAGCGCGACGAAATCGAGCGCGGTCAGGTTCTGGCACAGCCGGCAACGATCACGCCGCATACCAAGTTTGAAGCGTCGATTTACGTCCTGACCAAGGAAGAGGGCGGACGTCATACCCCGTTCTTCAACGGCTATCGTCCGCAGTTCTATTTCCGTACGACCGACGTTACGGGTGTCGTAACGTTGGCCGAAGGCACCGAGATGGTTATGCCGGGTGACAATATCAATGCCACCGGCGAGCTGATCACCCCGGTCGCGATGGAGCAGGGGTTGCGCTTCGCTATCCGTGAAGGCGGACGCACGGTCGGCGCGGGCGTCGTTTCCAAGGTGCTGAAGTAGGTCCTCATCGAGCGAACTGAATCAGTGAATTCGACTCTGACTGCGACGACGCGAACGAGGACCCGACTGTGGCTGAGAGGATGAACGACAAGATCAGGATACGCCTCAAGGCGTACGATTACCGGCTGCTGGATCAGTCCGTGCGCGAGATCGTTGATACGATTCGCCGGACGGGTGGCCGGGTCGCTGGTCCGATACCGCTGCCTACGCGTATCGAGCGCTTTACGGTGAATCGTTCGCCGCACGTCGACAAAAAGTCGCGCGAGCATTTCGAAGTGCGAACGCATAAGCGACTGCTCGACGTGATCGAGCCGACGCAGCAGACGATCGACGCGCTTGGCAAGCTGGATTTGGCTGCCGGTGTCGACGTCGAGATCAAGTTGGAATAGCCGATTTCGAGAAAAACTGTGTTAAACGGATTGATCGGTAAAAAACTGGGGATGACCCAGATTGGTAACGCAGCCGGGCGCGTTCAGGCGGTGACCGTGATTCAACTCGGTCCCTGCGCCGTGACGCAGCTCAAGACTGCGGCGACCGATGGCTACGATGCGGTGCAGGTGACGTGGGGGAAGAAAAAGCTCTCGCGTGTAACGAAGCCGGAGCGTGGTCATTTCCAGAAAGCCGAAGTTGCCCCCGGTGTCGCGACGCGCGAATTTAGCCAACGCGGCGAGGGTGAGCTGAAGCTCGGCCAGATAATCGCGGCTACTGATGTGTTCAAGGTTGGCGACGTTATCGACGTCTCTGGTGTTTCAAAGGGCCACGGCTACGCCGGCGTCATGAAGCGGCATCACTTTGCCGGCTTCCCGATGATGCGCGGAACGCACGAATATTTCCGTCACGGCGGTTCTATCGGTAACCGCTCCTATCCGGGTCGTGTCCGCAAAGGGTTGCGGATGGCGGGTCAGATGGGTAACGAACTCGCGACCATTACCAACCTGAAGATCGTCGAGATTCTGCCGGAAGATAATGCGATTGCCGTAAGCGGAGCGGTGCCGGGTCCTGATGGCGGCTTGGTCGTGGTGCGCCACTCGGTAAAGGCGCGCAATGTGGCGCTGGAGCAGGCGAATGGATGAGCAAGCGAACAGCGTAAAGGTGCCGCTTTTCTCGGCTGCCCGCGAGCGCGTGGGCGAATTTGAGCTGTCGGGATCCGTATTCCGTTCGGAAGCCGATCCCTCGCTGCTGCACGAAGCGGTGCGGATGCAGTTGGCGAATCGGCGTTCAGGCACTGCGGCGACCAAGACCAAGGGATATATATCAGGTGGTGGTCGCAAGCCGTGGCGTCAGAAGGGTACGGGTCGTGCCCGCGCCGGTTCGACCCGGTCGCCGTTGTGGCGGCATGGAGGAACGATCTTCGGGCCGCAGCCCCGTGACTACTCCTACAAGATGCCCAAAAAGGCGTGGCGCCGAGCGTTGACTCTGGCAATCGCTGACCGCGCAGCTAGCGGCAAACTGCTGGTAGTTGAAGGGCTGGAACTAGCCGAAGCCAAGACCAAGCTTGCCAAGGCTGCTCTAGCGGCGATGGGTGCAGGGCATGCTCTGATTGTCGTCGGCGATGGTGACGAGAACTTTGCCCGTGCCGCCCGGAATCTATCAGATCACAAGGTCCTCCCGCTTGCAGGTCTGAATGTTTACGACGTGCTCAACTACGATGAGCTCTTGATGACGGTGAAGACCGTGCAGGCGATCGAAGCGCGGCTCGGAGGTGCGAAATGAGTCACGAAGCTCTAATCGTCGCGCCGCTGGTTACTGAAAAGGGGACTATCGCCTCAGCCAAGGGTAATCAGGTCGTCTTCAAGGTTCGGCCTGAGGCGAGCAAAGATCAGCTCCGCGTGGCGATCGAAGAACTCTTCAAAGTCAGTGTCCTGAAAGTTCGCACCGCGAATTTTCTCGGCAAGGAACGTCGCCGCGGTCGCGTCGTGGGCCATCGCCCCTCTTGGAAGAAAGCCTACGTCACTCTGAAAGAGGGCGATAAGATCGAGTTTTTTGAGGGGATCTAGGGGACAGTAAAATGGCGGTTATTCAGCTAAATCCCCGTACGCCGGGCCAGCGTTTTATGCAGGTCGCGGATTTTTCCGGGCTGACCAAGAAGGCACCCGAAAAGAGCCTGTTGGTCCCGGTACCCAAGTCGGGCGGGCGCAACAATATGGGCCGAATGACGATTCGCCATCGCGGCGGTGGTCATAAGCGGCGCCTGCGGATTATCGATTTCAAACGGGACCGTGACGGTATTCCGGCGACGGTTGCCGCGATTGAGTACGATCCGAATCGTTCGGCCAATATCGCCCTGCTGCATTATGCCGACGGCGATAAGCGCTATATCCTCGCGCCCAATGGCCTCGAGGTCGGGGCGAAGGTCGAATGTGGACCGGACGCCGATATCAAGCCAGGCAATGCGCTCCAGCTGAAGCATATCCCGGTTGGTACGATCGTCCACGCGGTCGAAATGAAGCCAGGTGCGGGTGCGCAGTTGGTCCGTGGAGCCGGCGCTCAAGCTCAGCTGATGGCGAAGGAGGGCAAGTTCGCCCTCTTGAAGCTACCCTCGGGCGAGCAGCGAATGGTTCTGGCCGAATGCCGCGCAACTATTGGCCAGGTCGGCAATCTCGAGCATGAGAATATTTCGATCGGTAAAGCTGGTCGTACGCGATGGCTCGGACAGCGCGGTCATGTGCGCGGTATCGCGATGAACCCGGTTGACCATCCGCACGGTGGCGGTGAGGGTCGTTCCAAGGGTAATCATCCGCAATCACCGTGGGGTACCCCTGCGAAGGGCTACAAGACGCGCGGCAAGAAGCCGTCGGATCGCTATATCGTGAGCCGTCGCCCGCGTGGCAAGCACTAAGTCTTAAGAGAATCGGATCTGGACGTAAAAGATGCCTCGTTCGCTAAAAAAAGGCCCGTTTGTCGACGGTCATCTGCAGAAGAAAGTCGAAGTTGCGGTCGCTGCCGGCGACAAGCGGATCATCCGTACCTGGTCGCGCCGCTCGATGATCGTGCCCGATATGATCGGGTTGACCTTTGCGGTCCATAACGGTCACAAGTTCGTGCCGGTCTACTGCACGGAGAATATGGTTGGTCATAAGCTGGGCGAGTTTTCGCCGACCCGCACCTTTCACGGCCACGCCGGCGATCGCAAAAGCGACGTCAAGAAGTGATCACGAGTCGCGTAGGGTAAGGTCAGAGGAACGTTGATGGAAGCTTTATCGCGGATGCGCTTTGCGCGGATATCGCCGCAAAAACTCCGTCTGGTTTGCGAGTTGGTTAACGGCAAACCAGTCGATCAAGCGCTTTCGATTCTCGAGTTTACGCCCAAGAAGGGCGCCAAGATGGTGGCGAAGACGTTGATGGCCGCGGTGGCTAATGCCCGCGACCAGCAGAACGTCGATGAAGACAAGCTTTTCGTGAAGCGGGCCACGGCGGATACGGGTCCGACCTGGAAGCGCTCGATGCAACGGGCGCATATGAATTCGACCAAGATTCTCAAGCGCACCAGTCATCTGGTGGTCGTCGTCGACGAGCAGCCGAGCTGAAGGTTTAACGCGTTAGTTTCCGAAGGTACCTATGGGTCAGAAAACACATCCGCGCGGCTTGCGCCTAGGGATAATCGAAGGCTGGGATTCGAAGTGGTTTGCCGACGGCCACGACTACACGACGTTGCTGCATGAAGATCTCAAGCTGCGCGACTTCGTGAAGAAGCGGCTTTATCACGCCGGGATTTCGAAGATTGAAATCGAGCGGATGGCGAACAAGGCCAAAGTTAATATCCATACCGCGCGGCCTGGAATCGTTATTGGCAAGAAGGGCGCCGAGATCGATCGTCTGAAGGCGGATGTGCAAAAACTGATGAAGGGACGCGAAGCCTTCATCAATATCCATGAGGTGCGTCGCCCGGACCTCGATCCGCAATTGGTGGCCGAGAATATCGCGCTGCAGCTCGAACGGCGCGTGGCCTTCCGTCGAGCGATGAAGGAAGCAGTCACCCGTGCGATGCGAATGGGCGCGCAGGGCGTGCGGGTCCAGGTTTCGGGTCGTTTGGGTGGCGCCGAAATCGCGCGGCGCGAGTGGTATCGCGAGGGGCGGGTGCCCCTTCAGACCCTGCGGGGCGACGTCGCCTACGGTTTTGCCGAGGCGAAGACCACTTACGGCGTCATTGGAGTAAAGGTCTGGATTTTCCGCGGAGAGATTCTGACCCGGCAGGAAGAGATGGCCAAGCGTGGTGGCGCCGCGGCGCAGAACTAAGCCGGGCGAGTTCAACGTAAAGACTGATTTTGTGACATCATGTTACAGCCGAGAAAAGTAAAATACCGGAAGATTCAAAAGGGGCGGACGCGCGGTCGGGAATCGCGCGGGCTGGAATTGGCTTTCGGCGATTTCGGCCTCAAGAGTATCGAGACGGCGCGCGTCGACACGCGGGCGCTCGAAGCTGCTCGTATCGCCCTGACGCGTCATATCAAACGCGGCGGCCGCGTCTGGATCCGGGTCTTCCCGGACAAGCCGTTTACCAAGAAGCCGGCTGAAACCCGTATGGGTAAAGGTAAGGGCGGTCCCGAAGGCTGGGTAGCCTGTGTGCGGCCTGGTCGGATTCTCTTCGAGATGGAAGGGGTCGACCGTGCGACGGCACTCGAAGCGATGCGTCTCGCGTCGCACAAGTTGCCGGTCAAGACGATCGTCGTGGAACGGGAGGCCGAAGCCGTTGGAGCTTGATGAACTGCGGCAGATGACGGTTGCCGATCTGCAGGTTAAGGAGCGCGAAACGCGGGAAGAAATTTTCCGCCTGCGCCTGAAAATGCGGACCAACCAGCTTGAAAATGCATCGGGTTATCGTAAAGCCCGCAAAGAACTCGCGCAGGTCTTGACCTTGATCGCGCAGAAGCGGGAAAGCGGTGCGGCGGCCGCGAAATAGGTGAGCAATGCGGGAGCGAGTTAAGCAGCGCGAGGGCACAGTAATCCGCGCGAAGATGATGAAAACAGTAGTCGTGCAGGTCGACCGCCTGGTACAGCATCCGCTGTACGGCAAGCGCGTCAACCAGCGGACGCGTTATATGGCTCATGACGAAAAGAGCGAATGCCACGAAGGGGACCGCGTGCTGATTATCGAGTCGCGACCGCTTTCGCGGAACAAGCGTTGGCGTGTCAGCCGCGTGCTCAAACGGGCGCAGGGATAAGGAAGGCGGCAAAACGCAATGGTGCAGATGCGAACAGTCCTTAGCGTGGCCGACAACTCCGGGGCCCGCAAGGTAATGTGCATTAAGGTTTTAGGCGGCTCGCGCCGGCGCTATGCCACGGTCGGTGACGTGATAGTTGTCGCGGTACGCGAGGCGATTCCGAACGCCAAGGTGAAGAAGGGCGATGTTTCGCACGCCGTAATCGTGCGGACCAACAAAGAGATTAGCCGAGGCGACGGTAGCTATATCCGCTTCGACGATAATTCGGCGGTGTTGGTCGACAAGCAGCATGAACCGGTCGGTACCCGTATTTTCGGGCCCGTGGCGCGTGAGTTGCGCGCGAAGCGCTTCATGAAGATTATCTCGCTCGCTCCGGAGGTGCTGTGATGAGTGCGGAGAGAGCAAAGTCGCGAATCCGGAAGAACGACACCGTGATGGTGATCAAAGGGCGCGAGCGCGGCAAGACCGGTAAGGTTCTGCGCGTGTTGCCTTCGACGAATCGGGTTGTGGTTGAGCGTCTCAACCTGGTGAAGCGGCATTCGAAAGCACGTGGTCCGCAGACGCCGGGGGGTATCGTAGAGAAGGAAGCGCCCATCCAGCTCGCTAATGTGATGCTGATGTGTGACCGCTGCAACGCCCCGGTTCGGGCAGGTATTAAAGTGGCCGACGATGGCGCTCGCAGCCGGATTTGCCGGCGATGCGGCGAAGCGCTGGGTAACGACTGATGGCAGACGAAGAAAAGAGCAAACGTTCGCGCAGCGCGGAAGGCGGCAAAGGTCGTCGAGCGGCAAGTCAGCCGACCGAGGTGGCCCCTGCGGAGGCTCAGCCCGAGGAACCCGACGTCAAGGTTCCAGCGCGCCTGCGGATCCGTTACGAAAAAGAGATCGTGCCGTTTCTGATGCGCGAGCTGAAGATAGAGAATCGGATGCGCGTGCCGGCGTTGCAGAAAATCGTCATCAACATGTCCCTGAGCGAAGCGCGCGAGAATGCGAAGATTCTCGACGCGGCAGCTGAAGAAGTTCAGGTGATCACCGGTCAGAAGCCGGTCACGACGCGGGCTCGCAAGGCGATATCAAACTTCAAGTTGCGCGAGGGGATGCCGATAGGCGTGATGGTTACCTTGCGACGCGATCGGATGTACGAGTTTTTCGACCGCCTCGTAAGTGTGGCTCTGCCCCGCGTACGCGATTTTCGGGGCGTAAGCGACAAAGCTTTCGACGGTCGTGGAAATTACTCCCTCGGCCTGCGGGAGCATACAATTTTCCCCGAGCTCAATCTGGACAAGATTGAGAAGGTGAAGGGGATGACGATTTCGGTTCGGACTTCGGCGAAGAGCGATTTCGAGGGGCTGACCTTGCTCAAGGCTCTGGGGATGCCGTTCCGTAATCCAGGCGGAGAAAACGCCGCACGGGCAGCGTAGTTCGGGCTCGATCAAGAGAGATTTGACGGATAGATCACGATGGCAAAGACCTCATTAAGGATTAGGGCGGAGCGGACGCCGAAGTTTAAGGTACGGGCCTACAATCGTTGCCCTACATGTGGCCGCGCACGGGCTTTCTTCCGGCGTTTCAAGATGTGCCGCCTCTGTTTGCGGAAAAACGCCCTTAAAGGATCGTTGCCGGGCGTCGTCAAGGCGAGCTGGTAGCTCAGCCCTGGCGCAAAGGAAGTTTAGGAAGTCGAGATGGCACAGACTGATCCCATTGCCGAGCTGCTGACCCGGATTCGCAACGCGATGCGTGCGCGTTTCTCGCAGGTCGAGGTGGCGCATTCAAAGATTCGCGAGGCGATTTGCCGAGTACTCGTGGCTGAAGGGTTTCTGACCGCGGTCGATGTGGCCGGCGAAGGCGTTCAGAAGAAACTGAGCCTGACACTTCGTTATTCCCCGACTCGCGAGGCTGCGATTACCGGAATTCAGCGAGTGAGCAAGCCGAGTATCCGGCGCTACGCGGGAGCGAAGACGATGCCGCGGATTTCGAGCGGTATCGGGATTCACGTTGTGTCGACTCCGCTGGGTGTGATGAGTGATCGGGAAGCGCGTCGCAAGAATGTCGGCGGCGAGGTTTTGCTCCGAGTCTGGTAGAGCCTGAGTTTTTAGCTCGATAGGCGATCAAGCAACCAAGGAAGTTTGAGGTCCGGTCGATAGAGGCCGGGACGAAAAGATGTCGCGGATAGGACGGTTACCGGTAGTGCTGGACAAGGGCGTTAAAGCGACGCACCAGAACGGCACTTTTAAGGTCGAAGGGCCGAAAGGCAAGCTCGAAGCGCCGGTGGCGGCCGGCTACACCTTCGAAATCGCAGACGGCAAGATCGTCGTGCAACGGCCCGGCGATACGAGCAACGAGCGCGCGCTCCATGGATTGACGCGTAAGCTCGTCGCCAACATGGTCGAAGGCGTCAGCAAGGGTTTCACCCGGGTGCTCGAGATCAACGGCGTCGGGTATCGTGCCGACGCGAAGGGCTCGAATATCAACCTGAGCCTCGGCTACTCCCATCCGATTGTCTATCAGCTGCCGCCGGGGGTGACTGCCAAGGTTGATCGCCAAGTGGTGATTACGCTGGAAAGCGCCGACCGGCAGTTGCTCGGATCGGTCGCCGCCGAGATTCGCTCGCTGCGTCCGCCTGAGCCGTACAAGGGCAAGGGTATCAAGTACGCGGAAGAGACGATCAAGCGTAAGGCCGGAAAGGCTGCGGCAGGTTCGAGCTCCGGCTAATCAGGAAGCATTTGACGGGATTCTAATATGGCTTTGGAACGCGCACAGAAACGAGATAATCGGCGGGTCCGGATTCGCCGCAAAATCCGCGGTAACGATCAGCGCCCGCGACTTTCGGTTTTCCGCTCGCTGCATCATACCTATGCCCAGGTGATCTCGGACGAGAGCGGGCAGACCCTTGTGGCGGCTTCTACGCAATCGACGGACTTGCGCGATGCGCTCAAGAGCAAGCGTAATGTCGCGGCCGCTCAGGTGGTGGGCAAAGCGATTGCTGATCGCTGCCGGGAAAAAGGAATCAGCGAAGTTATCTTTGATCGGAACGGATTCTTGTATCACGGCCGAATCAAGGCGTTGGCCGAGGCGGCGCGAGAAGCCGGGCTCAAGTTCTAGACACAGGAAGGCAGATTGTGGCGCAGCGAATAGATCCGCAGGGCCTGGATATCAAGGAAAAGGTCGTTCACATCAATCGCGTCGCGAAGGTCGTGAAAGGTGGACGGCGCTTTAGCTTCAGCGCGCTGGTCGTTGCCGGCGATCAGAATGGTCTGGTCGGCTTCGGCTTGGGCAAGGCCAATGAAGTTCCGGAAGCGATTCGGAAAGGCGTCGAGCGCGCAAAGAAGAGCTTGATTCGCGTTCCGCTGCGCGAAGGCACGATACCTCACCAAGTCCTCGGTCATTTCGGCGCAGGCAAAGTGGTGCTGCGCCCGGCTGCTGAAGGAACCGGTGTTATCGCTGCGGGCGGAGTTCGCGCGGTTGTCGAGTTAGCAGGGATTCGGAATATCCTGACCAAGCGGCTGGGAACCTCGAATCCACATAACCTGGTAAAGGCAACTCTCGAAGCGCTAACCGAACTGCGTAATCCTGCTGAAGTCGCAAAGCTGCGGGCGGTCGCTGCTGAAGCTCCTGCACCGGCTCCGACAGCCTCGGAAGAACCCAATCCGTCGGTCTGAGATCAGGGAGAACGACGATGGCTGATATGATTCACGTGAAGCTGGTGCGCAGCCCGATTGGAACCAAAGAACGGGTTCGCCAGACGCTCAAGGGGCTGGGGCTCGGCAAAGTCGGGAGCAGCCGCAAACTCGTGCGGACCCCCGCGGTTGAGGGGATGGTTCGGCGCGTGAACCATCTTGTGCAAGAGATCAAGGACTAGTTTGGTATGAAGCTTAATGAACTGAAACCTGCGGCTGGCGCAGTTAAGCGCAAGAAGCGGGTTGGACGCGGTATCGGATCCGGGCATGGCAAGACCTCCGGCCGTGGTCATAAGGGGCGCGGCTCACGTTCGGGTGGTAACACGCCTCCGGGGTACGAAGGCGGACAGATGCCGTTGCAGCGGCGGCTGCCCAAGCGCGGCTTCCGGCGTCTGCAGAAGAACGCGTCGCGGCGCGATGAATTCGCTCAGGTTAACCTGGCTTTGCTGGCTAACTACCACGCCGGTGAGACGGTTGATCCTGCGAACCTGGCGGAACGCGGCATTATCCGCAGTGGTCTGAAGGTGAAGATTCTTGGCGACGGCGACTTGTCGGGAAGCCTGACGATCCGGGCGCATGCCTTTTCCAAGGGTGCCCGCGAGAAGATCACTGCCGCCGGCGGCACTGTCGAGCTTATCGAGGCTTAATAGAAACTGAATGCTTGAGGGGGTATCCAACGCCTCGCGCATCCCGGAGTTGCGCCGTCGGTTGCTGTTCACCGCAGCGATGCTGGTGGTGTATCGACTCGGGGTTGCGGTCCCGACACCCGGGATCGACGGGCAGGCGCTCGCCTCCTTTTTTGATGCGGCTTCGAGCACCCTCTTTGGATGGGTGAACCTCTTTTCGGGGGGCGCGCTGGAGCGCTTTTCGGTCTTTGCCCTAGGCATCATGCCTTACATCTCGGTCGCGATCATTCTCGACCTGATGAAGATGGGCTGGCCGTACCTCGACGAGTTATACAAAGAGGGTGAAGCCGGCCGTCGCAAGATCAGTCAGTACACGCGCTACGGCACGGTCGGACTCGCTTTCTTACAGGGCGGGATGATCGCCTACGGCTTGGAAAAAGTCTCGGTTAAGAGTGGTGCGAGCGTCGTGTTCCATCCGGGTCCAGGCTTTATTGCTATGACGATGCTGACGCTCACCGCAGGCACGATCTTCGTGATGTGGATCGGTGAGCAGATCACTGAGCGAGGCGTCGGCAACGGTATCT
>Ga0335069_10002041_pt1 | contig 31569 bp, 24 predicted proteins | sample Lox_Sample_11_FD_206714 | JGI IMG/M metagenome (GOLD analysis project Ga0335069, IMG submission 206714) | Soil microbial communities from Loxahatchee National Wildlife Refuge, Florida, United States - Lox_Sample_1.1 | ecosystem: Environmental > Terrestrial > Soil > Wetlands | place: USA...
GATCATCAGCACTACCAGGTTCAGATCCTCCAGGCGCCGCTCGCACAGCACCCGCAACTGATTGCTGCTAGCCGCAACGAACTGCCGGCTCACGCTGCTCTTCTCGATCCCGTATGGGTGCGGTTCATTCCGAGCAACCTAGCGTACCCTTATCAAGACGAAGAGTGCCCGGCTTGCCATGAATTGATTTCGCTGCACGTTCGCGGCGAAGTTCTCGATGTGCGAGCGGTTAGTGGCCGTTAGTAAACCAAGAGTTAACCGGACCGTTTTCTTCTTCAACAAGCGTCGAAATCATTGGGAAAACAGACAAGTCTGTCTCATGGTCTACCAAATCTACACTCGGTGAATTACTGGCGCGGACACGATGTGTCGGTTTTGTGCAGGTTCTTGCGTTGTTTCGGTGCCCGAGCGCGCCCCACGTGCATATGTCGCGGCAGTTTTAGGGATTCTTCAATTTTGTAAAGCACGGAGTTCCCGCCACCGCCGCGAGCATCGAACACTCAAGCACTTTGGTACTTCCGCTCGAATTGGCCTCGATTAGCACTCCGTAACGGGTGCCGTCTCCACAGCCAACACTCCACATAGCACTGTGATCCGGTTGTGACATGCCCATATAGAAGGCCTGGGTTCCGTTGCAGCCTGAGCCCACAGCAAGTCCAAGAGCATGCGCTTGGTCTCTTGCTGGTAGGGCAAGCAGCCTATCGCTTGCCACATTTCCAGTGTTGAATGTTATTCCTGTGGTTTTAACCTTCGCCGGCTGCCTTGGAGTTACCGGAGCAGTAGAAGAAGCAGGGATAACTACTGGGGACCTGCTTACGCTCGTAGAATCATTTGGCAAAATTATGATCAAGACTACAAATCCAACGATGACAGCGAAAACTAAGAAAGTGAAAGTGCTCATAAACCTGTGGCCGCATTGGGGGCACGCCTTCGCGTTGTTGGCGACCTGATGGCCGCACTTGCATGTCCGCATGTTTGATTTCCTTTCCGTCAACTCAGGGATCTTTGGCGCATTGGACTGGAGGGACGCATGAATCTTCCTCTCGAACTCCGATTACCGCCAGGACCGGCATCACCAGAGTTCTGTCGTGGATGCAGAGTAACGCTCCATATAAAAGGTCCGCTCCTGGTAGCACCGGGGTAGCACTGGGATGCGGGAACGTCACAGCAACGTCAGGAAACCTCAGTTTTATTGGGAAAAGTGGCGCGCCCGGGGAGATTCGAACTCCCGACCCTCTGCTTAGAAGGCAGACGCTCTATCCAACTGAGCTACGGGCGCACCGGCCTTCCCTCTAATTCTACTGCGCCCACAGCCTGAATTCGAGATGGATTCCTGCGGAGTTACCGGGCCACAGATCGATGAACCCGGACTGCCGGACCGGGCCCTAGCGCTCTGCCGCGTAAATCTGTTTTTCGCGCCGAGGTTTGCTACAATCTTTGCTCCACCGGCCAGCCCTCCTTGGAGGACCCATGCGCTTTTTCCCCCTCTTTTTATACCTATCTTCAGTGTGTCTTCGTGCATCACATAGGGCGCGGTTTCGGCGTTCGTAGTCCGGGGCTCAAACCATGGCGACACAAACCAAGTGGTCTCCTTTGCAAAGCCTGCACACTGCTCTGCATCAGGCGCGTGGCAATACGGACCGCCTTTTTGACGTCGTTCGGGAAGACGCGCTGTACGAGCGACCCATCCCCGAGCGGCATCGCATCATTTTCTATATCGGACATCTCGAAGCCTTTGACTGGAACTTGCTGCGCGATCATCTGTTTTCCCTGACGTCCCGCACTCCCGAGTTTGACAAGCTCTTTGCCTTCGGCATCGATCCCGTCGGCGGTGGACTTCCGACGGACAAACCGGATGACTGGCCGTCACTTCCTGATGTGCGCCAGTACGTGCAATCGCTCCGCACACAGATCGACGATGCGCTGCACGCACGTAGATTTCGGGAGGCCGGCATTCCGGAAGGCTACTCACCAGAGTCGCTTCTGCATGTTGCCGTCGAACACCGGCGGATGCACGCGGAGACGCTGGCGTACATGTTGCACCAGTTGCCGCACGCCAAGAAAATCCCACAGCCTCAGGCGGCCGCTGCCTTTTCGTCATCTTCGAGCGAAAATCCGCTTATGGAAATTTCAGAGGGCCGGGTAACGCTTGGACTGGCACGGGGCACCGGGACAAATTTTGGTTGGGACAACGAATTCGAGGCCATCACGGTTTCTGGGCCCGGCTTTCGTATCAACAAATACATGGTTACGAATGGCGAGTACCTGCCGTTTATCGAGGCGGAGGGATACAGCCGGCCTGAGTTTTGGTCCGCCGCGGACTGGGAATGGAAGGAGCAAAACGCTATTTGCCTCCCGGCATTCTGGAAGAAGAGCGGAGCAAGGTGGCTCTACCGCGGAATGTTCGAGGATATTGCGCTTCCGGAAAGCTGGCCGGTCTATGTGAGCCACGCCGAAGCCAGCGCCTATGCGCGATGGTCGGGACAATCCTTGCCCACAGAAGCGCAATGGCACCGGGCTGCTTACGGCACTCCGCAGGGCGACGAGCGGCCCCATCCCTGGGGCTCGGCCGAACCGAGCCCAAGCCTAGGCAATTTTGACTTCGCCCGGTGGGATGCCGCTCCGGTCAACGCGTATCCCGCCGGCAAAAGCGCATTTGGCGTAGAAGGTCTCCTTGGAAACGGCTGGGAGTGGACTTCCACACCATTCGGGCCATTTCCGGGATTCCAGCCTTTTGCGTTCTATCCGGGCTATTCGGCTAATTTTTTCGACGACAATCATTTCGTCATCAAGGGGGGCTCTTCACGCACCGCGGCTTGTTTGCTACGCCGCTCCTTCCGCAACTGGTTCCAGCCTCACTATCAATATGTCTACGCAGGATTCCGCTGCGTTTGCGATTGAATCGAGAGAGGCGGGAACAATCATGCAGACACAACTCATCAGTTCGGAATTTACGAGCCAGTTTGCGGCGGACGTCTGCGCCGGCTTGAGTCTGGCCGGACAAAAGGAACTTCCTTCGAAGTATCTATACGACGCAGTCGGCTCGGCGCTGTTTGAAGTGATTTGCGCGCTTCCGGAATATGGCCTCACTCGCGCCGAAGAGCGCCTGCTTCGCCAGCACGCCCGGGAGATCGTGGACCAGCTTCCACGTCCAGTGGTGGTAGCAGAGCTTGGTAGCGGCACCGGCCGAAAAACGCGCCTGCTCCTGGAAGCCCTCGCGCGCTGGCAGTCCACGTGGTACCACCCGATCGAAATCTCTCCTACAGCCCTCGCCGTATGCCGCCGCGAACTGCGCGACATTCAGAGCATCAGCATCGTCGGGTTCGAACGGGAGTACTTGGACGGGCTGAGCGAAGCAGCGGCACGCCGCACGAAGGACGAGCATCTCCTGGTGCTTTTCTTAGGCAGCACCATCGGCAATTTCGACGGGTCCTCGGGCGCGGACTTTCTGCTGAAAATGCGCTCTATCCTGGCGCCGGGGGACTCGCTGCTGCTGGGCACGGATCTGATCAAGCCTGTGGATGTCCTGATTCCCGCTTATGATGACGCCCTAGGGGTTACCGCCGCATTTAACCGCAATCTTTTGGCGCGTATTAACCGCGAGCTCAGGGCCGATTTTGATCTGGAGCAGTTCGAACATGTAGCGATTTTCAACCAGGAGACCCAAAGCATCGAAATGCACTTGCGCTCGCGCAGCCGCCAGTCGGTCACGATTCCGGATGCTGCCCAGTCCTTCCAGTTTGAGGAACGCGAGACGATTTGGACGGAAAGCAGCCACAAGTATTCGCAAGACGAGCTGATACGGCTTGCGCGGCAATCCGGATTCTCTCGGCGCGCCCAGTGGATCGAACCGTTCTGGGGCTTTGCCGAGAATTTGTGGATCGCGGACTGAGTTGGGAAATCCAGGTAAGGACTGTGGATTGATTCCGGACCTCCCCGGCCCCGGATGCACAGTGGAACTTTGCACAAATCGGCCTGTTGTGAGGCTTGAGAAGCAATACCTAAAGTACTACGCGGATTAGAACTCGCGCTTTTTCCGATAATCGTTTTTCTCTCATATTTCCTTCCCAGCGAGCGTTACGATTCCGTCGCACGCCACTTAACTATTGATAAATCAAAGACTTTGGGGGAGCCAGGGAAATCCTTGTGTCTTTCGTGAGTTGCCACAAGCCCTAAACTTTAGTTACTGCACCGCTAGGAAGGGCGGACGGGTCCCTGCCCGCTGCTCCGAACCCGTCCCTTTGTCCAGTTGTCCCCCTACAAATCTCTGCGTTACCTCTATACAAGCACCAATTCCCGGTGACCGGGTGTACCCGGTGCTGCGCTTTTGCCGGTGTCCCCAAATCCGGTAAAGGCAGGAGCGAGGTAATGAGAAATTCGGCCACGTTCCAGGACTTGGGAGTTCAGGTGCAGCGAATTTTAGAGAGGGAGTCGCCTATGAAACGCAGACTCAGTTCGCAGAGGGGCTTCACTCTGTTGGAAACCGTTCTCACCATCGGGATCATGATGACGCTGGCGGCCATCGCCATCATGCAGAGCTTCGGAACCAGCCAATCTTATTCGGCCAACTCTGCGATGGACACGGTTGTCGCCCAGCTTCGCGTCGCGCGGCAACTAGCCATAACGCAACGCACCAACGTGCAGGTCTTCTTTGTTTCCAACGGGGGGACGCAACAGGTTCAGTATCAGGTTCTGGCGCAGCCCAACACCAATGAAGCGAATGGTCCGGTAGTTACCACCAGCTTTCCTTCGCAGACCCAGTTCATGCTCACGGGCGGCGTTCCGGACACGCCCATGAATTTCGGGAACAGCGCCGCGGTTTATATAGGTAACGTCAGCGGGGGGCCGGCCACCATGGAATTCACCTCGACCGGACAATTCACAGACGGCACAGGATTCAACACGCTCAATGGCACCTTGTTCATCGGCGTTCCAGGTGCACAGGCAACCGCGGCGCGCGCTGTAACGATCATGGGCGGAACGGGGCGCGTTCGTCAGTATAGCTGGACAGGTAAGAACTGGATCGAATAGGGAGTCTAGACATGAATCGCTTACGCAAACGTCGTCAAGGTTTTACGCTGATCGAATGCATGATTGCGCTGACGCTCCTGGCGTTCGGCATCCTCTCACTGTCCGCCGTGTTCACGACAGGAGTTCAGACATCGTATAACTCCCAGATCGAGTTCATCGCTCAGCAAAAAGCGCAAGAAGCGCTCGAAAGCATCTTCACCGCTCGAGACACCCACATTCTCACCTGGGCGCAGATTACCAATGTGAGCCTCGGAGGCGTGTTCCTCGACGGGCCGCAGCAACTGTGCAACCCAGGTCTGGATGGCATTGTCGGCACAGCAGACGATGTTGTGGCCCAACCGGATACCATCGTGACCGGTCCAGGCCCTGACGGGATTTTCGGAACAGCAGATGATATTCAGATTAACTTGAACCCCTGGATGACGCGCACGATTGCTTTTACGCCGGTCGCCAACACGTCGAACCTCAATCAGATCACGATCACCATCACCTACACCTATGGCGGGCGTACCAGCACATTCGTCCTGACCAGTTACATTTCGAATTATGCGTGAGGCCTCTATGAACACGAAACGCAAGAAAATCTATTCGGGCTTCACGTTGATCGAGTTGATGATCGCCATGGCCGTGACCATGGTGATTCTCTACGGCGCCGTGGCGGCGTTCAGAGACGCCCAGCAAACGAACCAGGTGATCACGCAGTCGGCGGACATGACCGACAATCTTCGCACCGGCCTGAACTTCATGATTCAGGACATTCAGCAGGCCGGCACAGGTATCCCGACTGGGGGCATCCCGATCCCTTATACCTCCAATGGGTCGACGACGAATCCCTGTGGAACCACGGCTCCCATCAACCGGCCAATTCTTGGCGGCGCCGGTACGTTTCCGCCGTGCAATTCGGTCATTCCTGCTGTCGAGCCTGGCAACGAAATAGGTCCGCCGATCACGGCACCCGACGCCAGCACCGGTACGGTGCAGAATCCAGGCAGCGTCACGGACGAGATCACGGTCCTGTACGCGGACAATACTTCCGGCCTGGATGCCAAGCCCATCTATGCGCCGGCAGTCGCCAACCCGCCCAGCCCCGGTTGTCCCAATGGCTCCCTCACCCTTACCGGGACACAGCTGCAGATCACGTTTGACTCTGGTTGCGTCAACCTGGCGGCTGCGGGAATCACGGTTCAAGGTGGCGACCTCGTCATGCTTACCAACTCGCTAGGCAGCGCGCTGGTTTACGTCACTTCCGTGGCTGGCCAGACAATCACTTTTGGTTCCGGTGACCCGTTTAAATTGAATGGCCGCTCCGACCCGACGGGCACGGTCAAGCAATTGATGACCTCCTCGACCTGCAATGGGTCGAATGCCTGTTTCCCACCGACCACGGCCACCCGTATCTGGATGATTTCCTATTACCTCGACAACGTTTCGGCTCCGCCGTACATCCGCCTGGTCCGCCAGGTGAATTTCAAAACGCCGACGCCCGTGGGAGAGACACTCGAAAATTTGCAGTTCACGTATAACTTCGTGGATGGTGCAACCAACCCCTCGAATCAAGCCACAGTCCCCGCCGGCAATTCGGAATCCCAGATCCGTACGGTTAACGTCTGGCTGGCCGCGCGTACGAGCTATGTGGTGCACAAGGGAAGCTCAAGCTCGCAGACTCAGTACGCCCGAAACAATCTTATGACGCAAATAAGCCTGCGCAGCATGGCTTACGTCAACAAGTACCAGTGAGAGGAGCAATCATGAGAATGACTCTCGTCAAGAAATTGAAAAGTTTACGCAAAGACGCCGGCATTGCGCTCCTAACGACGATGATGCTGCTTTTCCTGATGTCCAGCCTTCTGGTCGGCTTCTCTGTGCTTCTTTATTCCAACCAGAAACTTGCTGGCGCGAATGACCAGCAGGTTCGAGCGTTTTACGCGGCGGAAGCTGGCATGGAGAAGTTGACGGCAGGTCTCGGCAATCTATTTGCCCTGACCTACTCGCCAAGCATTGCGCAAATCAACACATTGGAAACCACGCCTCCGCCCCTTACGGGCATTACCTACACTAAAGGCGATGGCAGCGCGGGCTATCTGATCACTCCGCAGGCGGTGGATGCCAACGGCAACCCGGCTCCGACGATTGCAACCATCAACTCCGGTACCTACCAGGGCATGACGGCCATGGCGACGAATTATACGCTGATGGTCAACGCCCGCACGAGCTCTGGGCAAGAAGTTACCCTGAAGCGCACGACGCAGACGGTCGGCATCCCGATGTTCCAGTTCGGCATTTGGTCCGACACAGACATGGATTTCTTCCCAGGCCCGACCTTCAATTTCGGTGGCCGCACACACACCAACGGCAACCTGTTCCTGGCCGGGGGCAGCACGCTGACCCTCAGCGATAAAGTGGACGCCTATAAAGATGTGATTCGCTACGAGTTGGAAAATGGCCACCCGACCAGCAGCGGCTACACGGGAACGGTGAATATCACGGTCGCGCCCGGCGGGAACACCTATCGCGCCCTGGGTGCGGGTGAAGGCAGCATTCTGGCGGGACTCGGCAGTGGTTCGCCGACGCCCAACACGAACTGGCCCAAGATTTCCCTCGGCGCTGCACCGACCTATTACGCAGGTAACCTGCAGAACGGCCAGGGGAGCGCCGCAAAGCAGTATGCAGGCGGAGCCAAGCAGCTTAATCTTGGCATCGTCACGATTGGTGGCAACGCCACACAGCAGATTGACCTGATTCGCCGTCCGGTTTCCGGAGAATCCGCCACCGTTACTGGCGAACGCTACTACGCGCAAGCCAGTCTGCGTGTACTGCTCTCCGATGATCCGAGCGATATCATGAATATGCCCTGCATTGACGGGGGCACGCAGCCCTTCAATCTGAGCCACATCGCGATGCAGCCGGGGGTGGGCGGCGCCAATTGGAACGCGAACGCCGACTCCAAGGCACTCTATACGCAGATGACCGCCAACAACGTGATTCCGCTGCCACTAGCAGCTTCCGGCGCGGCTTCTGCTTTGAATACTGGCGCCTGGACCGCCGCCGATGGTTATATGCTGCCGAACGGCTACCCGATTATCAACGGGTACATCAAGATCGAAGAGCAAACAGCATATGGATCTCCCTGCGGGACGTGGAAAGACGTGACCATCGAAATTCTGGGCTACGGGTATGTTGGCCGCAACATCGACCCCGTGCCTCAGTCATTGAACGGAACAACGCTGAATCCTCAGTGGAGCGGTACCACCGCCGCAATGCAACTTGGCGCGGCTCCAGCCATCACCTATGTGCCGATGAATGGCGCCAACCCGATTCAAATGAACTATCAAGGCGCCGGGACAGTCGGCAACGGCGGAACCTACCCGAAGACCACTGCCACCACTGCGCTTTACTCCGCATTGGACACGTCTGCTGCGCCAACCAACAGCTGCCCGGATCCCCATCCCCTGGCCATCATTCGCCTGGAGCGCGTCCGCGACAATCCGTCGTCCGTGCCATTCGCGGTGGGTACATTCAAATCCACTAACCCGAACAAGAACCTGCCGCTGCAATCCACGGTTGGCCAGGTCTGCGGTGTGGAACCCAGCACAGGCAACCTGGTTGCCGGATGGACGCCCACGGTCTACGATTTCTGGCCGAATACTCTCTTCGATTCGCGCGAAGGCACCCTGCGGGATAGCGCGATGGACACCAATGCCGCGGATACGCCTCCGCACCCGACGGTGAATGGCGTGATGCACTACATCGAGCTTGACGGCAAGAACTTGACCAACTGGTTTGCCGGATCGCTCAAGAATCCCTACACCGGCGCGAACTTGGCCACGAGCGGCCCGAATACCAAGGACCCGGTCGTTTCCCCGAACGACTTCGTGGTGTACATTTCCGATCGCCGCGGCAACTACGCGAACGGCATCGTTCCCATCACCTGGCCGCCGCTTTCCTTTACGAAAAACGAGACCGGCGAATACGGTTACAACGACATTGTGAACAGTCCCGCAAACCCGACGACCGGCTGCCCCAACAACAACCTGGACACCGGTGAAGACGTGGACGGCAACAGCACGCTTTATACCTATGGCGCCAACGGCAACTATATTCACGGTGTTGCGATTGCCCAGGCTGGGTTGGCAAACGGACAATATGGAGTCTTCGCGAACCTGAAGGCCTCTGGCGCCTTGGCGAACCCGGTCAATTGCACGGCCACGCCTGCGTATTCCACGGCAGACAACATCTGGCCCTTCCTGCTCTTTGCCAACGCGGCGACGGCGCGCGAAAATCCCGCGCTCTTCTTCCGCCGGGCGGTGAAGATCGTGAACGCGAGCAATCTCACCGCCGTGGGTAATTGCCCCAGCGGTGTGAGCTGCGGCTTGACGATCGCCGCGGAGAATCCGGTATACATCCAGGGCGACTTCAACGCCAATTCCTCCGGCAAGGGCTGGAGCGACCCATCGATTGCGACCTCGGTCGCTGGTGACGCCGTCACGCTGCTCTCTGACCAGTGGAGCGACATCAACTCCTACAACGATCCTTACGATTCCAGCGGCGACGCCCAGGACACGCGCAACGGCAATACCACGTGGTATCGCGTCGCCATCATTGGCGGAATCACCGTTCCGTTCCCCAACCCGAGTGGTACCGGTCAGGACTTCGGTACCGACGGCGGTGTGCATAACTTCCTGCGCTACATCGAATCCTGGGGAGGTACGCTGGAGTACCAGGGTTCGATCATCGAGCTCTTTACTAGCCGCCAGGCGAATAGCACCTTCAAGTGCTGCAACGCGGTGTATGCCCCGCCGACCCGCGGCTACAACTTCGACACCAACTTCCTGAACCCGACGCTATTGCCGCCGCGCACCCCGTTGTTCCGCGACGTCAACACCACCGGCTGGACGCGCCTGCTGCTGCCCGGCCAATACAACTAGACTTTTCGCTTCTGCTCCTTCCAAACGTCCCGGCCACTGGCCGGGACGTTCGCGTTTTGCGCGGCTTCGTCGTTTCCAACGGAATCGTGGTATCTTGAACTCGCCTCGTCCGAATTGTCACGTTTTTGCGACCATGAATCCGATCGAAACTCTGAGCCTGGTTCTTGGCGCCGGCTTTTCCTCCGGCCTGAATCTGTATGCCACCGTCGCCACATTGGGGCTGCTGGAACGCTTCGGCATTATTCATCTTCCACCGCAGCTTCAAGTGCTGGCGCACCCAATCGTGCTTACGATTGCCGGAGTTTTATACGTGGTGGAGTTTCTGGCGGATAAAGTACCCTATGTAGATTCCGTCTGGCAGGCCGTGCACACGTTCATTCGGCCGCCTGCCGCAGCGCTGCTCGCTTTTGGCGCTACGGCAGCCGCCCCGGAGCCCTGGCGCTGGGGAGCGGCGCTGTTGGCCGGAGGCATTGCGCTGACCTCGCACGGCACCAAGGCCAGTGCCCGCGCTGCGGCAAATATGTCGCCGGAGCCCCTGAGCAATTGGGCGTTAAGTTTTGGAGAGGATATTCTTGCTGTCTGGGTGATATGGTTTGCCAGCGCCCATCCGGCGATTGCCATTATCGTCGTGACCGCGCTCTTCCTGGTTTCACTCTACCTGCTTTACCACCTTTTCCACTTCCTGCGGCGCACGCTGCGCAAGCTGGCAGAAACGTAGGTGGCGCAGGCTTTAGCCTGTGGGCTTACTTCAGATACGTGGCCAGCCAGCCCAGAAAGGTCTTGTACCAAAGCTGGGCGTTTTGCGGCTTCAGGATCCAGTGGCCTTCGTCGGGGAAGACCATCAATTTGGAAGGAACGTCTTGGCGCTGCAGGGCACTGAAAAACTCCAGCGACTGCGTATAGGGAACTCGATAGTCTTTCTCCCCGCAAATCACGAGCGTTGGAGTTTTGTATTTGCCCAAATCTCCGGCATACGTCGAAGGCGACCATCTCTTATAGTTCTCGGGCGCCGTCCAGGGTGTGCCTTGCATCTCGTGTTCTTCAAACCACAGTTCTTCGGTGGCGTACATCGAGAATTTGTCGTAGACGCCCGCGTGGCTGATGATGGCTTTAAAGCGGTCGGTGTGGGTGGCCAGCCAATCCGCCAAGTAGCCGCCGTAAGAACCACCCGCGGCGGCCAGTTTCGTCTTGTCAATGAATGAGTATTTGGCGATCGCCGCATCGATTCCCTTCATCACGTCTACATAGGCGCGGCCGCCCCAATCGTTTGTGATTTCATCGGTAAATTTCTGTCCGTAGCCGGTGGAGCCCCGGCGGTTGATCATCAGCGTCACGTAGCCGGGCGCGGAAAAGACCTGTGCATTCCAGCGATAACCCCAGTTGTCGGACCACATGGTCTGCGGCCCGCCATGCAGCAAAACCAGCATCGGATACTTTTTCCCGGCTTCGAATTGCGGAGGTTTGATCAGCATCGCCTCCACTTTTGTGCCTTCCGCGCCTTCGAACCAGAATTTCTCCGGCGCATTCATCTCCAACGTCACCAGAAACACGTCATTCTGATGTGTGAGCTGCTTCAGGCCGCTTCCATCACCGGCCGCGATAAAGAGTTCTCCCGGCATGGTCAGGCTGGTGCGTTCAGAGACCAGCACCTTGCCATCGGCGCTGAAGCCATAGGCGCTGTTGAAGCCGTCGAGCAGTTTCTTCGGCATTGCACCTGTTTTTGCTTCCATGGCATACACGGGCTGAAGCGTCTCGTTTTCCGCCAGGAAGTAAATCGTCTTGCTGTCCGGAGACCAGGAAAGATTCTCGGCGCTGCGGTCAAACCCTTCATTGAGATTTTCCGACTTTTCGTTCTTCCGGTTATAGAGCATCACGCACCAGCGGTCGGCTTCATATTCCGCTGTTAGCTGCGCGTGATAGGCAATGTACTGCCCATCGGGGGAATATACAGGATTCCCGTCGAACCCAGGATTGGTGGTGATTTTCTTGGGTTCGCCGCCGGCCACCGGCACCAGGAACAACTCTCCGTTTGTGCTGATCGCTTCCACTTTGTCCGGGACCGCCGTGTAGCAGATCTCCTTTGAGTCTGGCGAGAACGCAAAATCGGTAACCTCGCCGCGCTCGTCGGGAGGAATGTCATAGTCGGCGTTGGGAGTCAGGTCGTGGGCCGGCGCGCTGCCGTCTGCGGGAATCAAGAACAGGTGGCTGCGCTTACCTTCGCTCCAGTGGTCCCAGTGACGGTAAAGCAGGTGATCGTAAATCCGCGCTTTGACTTTGCTCTTTTCTTTTTCTTCATCGCGCTTCTGGTTGCAGGCATCGTCTTTGCAGTCCAGGTAGACCGCGGAAGTAAACGCGATCGTCTTGCCATCGGGCGACCAGCGGAATAAATCCGCGCCCGTAGAGAGCGTAGTTAGTTTCTTCGCTTCTCCGCCTTCCATGGAGAGTAGATAGACCTGCGAGTTGCCCTCGCGGGAGGAGAGAAACGCCAGTGTTTTGCCGTCCGGGGACCAAGCGGGCGCGCTGTCATGCCCGCTTTGCGTCAATTGGATCGCTTCGCCGCCCGCGGTATTTACCAGCCAGATATTTCCGGCATTGCGATTGGCTTCCATGTCCGGCGTCGATACAGCATACGCTACCCACTTCCCGTCCGTCGAAATCTGCGGCGCAGAGATGCGGTGCATCTTCATCATGTCGTCGAAGGTGATGGGATGTTTCGCGGACGCCTGGGCGAAAAGAGGCGCGGTCCATCCGGTCGCGAGAATTACCGCAACGCCAAGCAGCTTAGCCAATTTCATGGCTTTCTCCTGTAACGCCGCCTTTTTATCCCGAGTGCAGGGAGGGACTGAAGCGGACGCTTTGTTTGTGTCGCCTAAACGCTTTAGAGCACGCCAGCCGGAACGCCCAACACAAAACAGAAAATCATCCCACTTTCCCGGGCCTGCATCAACCGCGCGCCTGGGCCGGGCTTTGCTTCGTCACTGCGAACCAGTTGGCCAAGGCGATTGCCGAGGTCACGGCCATCACTACAAATTCGCTTCGGCCCATCTGAGTTGCAAGGGCAATCGAAAACAGAACGCCGAGCGCTGAAAAAAGGTACGGTGCCGGGAGCAGGAATTGCGCCTTGCCATCTTTCCGCTTTCGCAGTATTGGCACCGCCAGGGCCATCGCGGCGTAGACGGCCAGTCGTGACACGGCGGAGAGCAGGGCGTTCCACTCAAAATTGCCGATCAGCCCAAACAGAAACACCAGCGCGGAGTACACCAGGATCGACACGTACGGTGTGCGATATTTTGCATGAATGATGCCGAGAAACTTCGGAAAGTCCCCTTGTTCGGCCAAGGCGAACGTAATTCGTGGCGCATGCAGGATGTTCGCGCTTAAATAACCGTAGCCGGAAATCAAGGCGGCCATGGCGATAGCTGCCGCTCCCGTGTTACCCAGGAATCGCTGAGCGGCATCGGCCAGCGGACGTTCCGAAAGCGCGACGCCCGGAAGAGTAGCGATTGTCACGTACTGCACCGCGGTGTAGACCAGGCAGACTCCCACCAAGGCGGAAAGCAAGGCAACCGGCGTATCGCGCTTCGGGTTAGTGGATTCTCCGCCGACGAACAAGGCGCCCTCAAATCCTCCGTACGCGTAAACCAACAGGAGCATCGTCTCAAACCAGGTTTTTGCCGAAGCCGCCGGAAACGTGATGCCCTCGCGCAGCTCCGGCCGGGCAGCCAATGCCCAGCTTCCCGCCAAGACAAAGGCCAGCAAAAATCCCACCTTCACTGCCGTGAAGAGATTGCTGAAGTTCTTTCCTTGTTTTACGCCAATGCAATTCAAGACGGCGAGATGCCCCATCAAAATGAACAATGTCACGAATTTTCCCGTCGGGTTCCCGAGTTGAGGAATGAACTTCGCCGCATAGGACCAGACCAGATTTGCCGCTGCAGCGGGAGCGGCGATGCGCGTGAGCCAAGTCATCCAGGCCACCAGCAATCCCGCGAAACGGCCGAGCGCATCGCGGGCGTACAGGTACAACCCTCCCGTCTCTTCGTAGCGGGAGGAAACTTCCGCGATACATCCCGCGATGATCAGGATTCCCGCGCCTGCCGCCACACAACTCAGCGGGCTCCAGCCACCCAGGTTTCGCGCCAGGTCCGCAGGCAACTTGAAGATGCTGACGCCGACAATCGAGTTGACCATCAGCGCCGTCAGGCTCCAGCGGCCAATGGTGCGCACGAGCCCCTTGGCGTTTTGCGTCACGCGACTCCTCAAATATTAAAGCTAAAGGTCCTTCCTCTGTCAGGGAAAGCTAAGGCCCGGCATCTATATACTTGTCAATTCGGCGGCGGCCTCGGCAAAGAGTTTTGTGTGTTGATCGATGTCGGCCGCGGTCGTGTCCGGGCACATGAGGGCCATGTTGTGGAACGGCGTCAAGAGCACGCCGCGGTTAAGGGCGTAAAGATGGAGGAAACGCTCCATTTCGAAATCGGCCGCCGCCGCAGATTCACCGCCGTTGCGGGGAGGGCGCTGGCAGAAAGTATATTCCGCGCGGCAGCCGAGGCGTTGGACGTTCCACGGCAAACCTTGCTTTTTGATTTCCGCGGCGACGCCGTCATTGAAGCGTTCGGCAAGCGGAATCATTTTAGCGAAATTCTTTGCCGTCAGGATGTGTTCGAGCGTGGCGCGCATGGCAGCAAGCGATAGAGCGTTGCCCGCCAGTGTGCCGCCAATGCCGCCGACGTCGCAATCTTCCAGATGGATGCGCGCGGAGATGCGTTGGGCAACTTCCTCGGTGCATCCATAGGTTGCGCCGGGAATGCCGCTGCCAATCGCTTTACCGAAGACGAGCAGGTCCGGCTCCAGCTTCCATTCCGCGGTACAGCCGCCGGGCCCCGCGCAGATGGAATGAGTTTCATCGGCGATAAAGAGAGAGCCGTAGCGCTTGGCCAGTTGCTGTGCGTTCTTCCAATAATCCGGATCGGGCAGGATGACACCCACGTTGGTCATCGCTGGTTCTGCAAGGATACAGGCCACGTCGTTGTGTTTCAGCGCGTCCTCGAGCCCGTTCAGATCGTTGAACTCGACAACGCGGGTGGTTTCCAGCGGATCGACCGGAGGCCCAATATTGCCGCGGCGTGGGCCAACGACGCCGTCGTGCACGGCCACAAAGGTTTCGTCCACCGTGCCGTGGTAGCAGTAGTGGTAGACGAGAATTTTGGAGCGCTGTGTGATTTCGCGGGCAATGCGAATGGAAAAACGGTTCGCGTCGGTGGCCGTCAGCGTGAATTGCCAGTAGGGAAGTCCGAAACGCTTCCTGAGATCTTCGCCGACGAAAATCGCATCTTCGGTGGGCAGCATCAGCGTGATGCCCTCTCTGGCGCGGCGGGCCACGGCTTCGACGACCACATCCGGCGAATGACCGGTCATCGCGCCCGTGTCGCCGAGGCAAAGATCCACGTAGTCCCAGCCGTCGGCGCAGGTGAAGTGCGCACCCTTGGCTTTGGTCACGAAAACAGGGAATTCGCCCGCCCACTTTTTCATCCAGTTCATTGGCACACCGCCGAGCAGGGAATTTTGCGCGTGGCGGTAGAGTTCAGCGGATCGGGGATGTTCAGCGACGAAGCGTTTGGCTTCGCGATCGTGCAGGCGTTTCACTTTTTCGCGGTCGATGGTGGACATAACGCTTTCAAGTTGTCATTCTGAGGCCCTCTGAGGAGAGCCGAAGAATCTCAAGGTAAGCACCGTGCAGAACTCTCTCGTTGAGATCCTTCGCGGCGCAAACAGCGTGCCGCTCAGGATGACACTTCGTCGGATGCCTAGCGCAATTCGTGAATGATTTCCTTTACAGCGTTGGCGCCGGAAGCTCCGGTCAAACCATTGCCGGGATGCGTGCCATTTCCGCACAAAAACAGGCCCTTCACCGGGGTCTGGTAGCGCGCCCAATCCAGAACGGGGCGCATGGTGAAGAGTTGGTCGAGCGCAAGTTCACCGTGAAAAATGTGGCCGCCCGTGAAGCCATATGTGGTTTCCAGATCAAGCGGCGTCACCACATGCGCTGCTTCCACAAGATTCGGCAATTTCGGCGCATAGGCCGAGAGAGTTTTGATGACAGTGTTGGCGAGTTCACCGCGGCGTTCCTGCCACGCGCCGGTCTTGAGCCTGTAGGGAGCGAACTGGAAGTAAGCGGAAAGCACGTGTTTCCCTTCCGGGGCGAGCGATGGATCGAGGAGCGTGGGTATCGTGACGTCGAGTACAGGCGCTTTCGAAATTTCACCGTACTTGGAGGCGTCAAAGGCCTTTTCGAGATAGTCGATTTCGTGGCCGATGTGGATGCGGCCGGAAAGCGCTTCGCGAAAGCCATCCGGGGCCACGGTATCGGAGAGGGAAGTGAAGTGCGGCAGATCGCCGAGGGCAAGATGTACTTTCGCAACGCTGCCGGTGATGCGGAAATTCTTCATGCGCATGGCGAAGACGGGGTCGAGATTTGCCGGGTCCAGCAGTTTGAAGAACGTGCGCTTGGGATCCACGCCGGAAACTGCCGCTTCACAGGCGATTTCTTCACCATCGGCCAGGAGCACACCGGAAACGGCGCCATTTTTTGTACGGATTTCTTTCACTTCCGAGTTGGTGCGAATTTCCGCGCCGGCTGCTTTCGCCGCTTCGGCCAAGGCACGGGAGAACTCGCCAAGGCCGCCACGGGGAAACGCAGAGGAGCCCACGGGATGCGGATCGGCGGTAGCGCGAAGAAGCAACAGCGCTGTGGAACCCGCGGACCAGGGACCCATGTTCGCGCCAAAAATGCCGCGGGAAGCAATCGTCGCGCGCAGAAGTTCGTTCTGGAAAAACTCAGCCACGAAGTCCGCGACAGCCATCGGGCCCCAACGCAGGAAATCGAAGATGCCGGTTTTCCCCAGTCCGCGAACAGAAAGTCCCGTGGAGAAGAGATTCCAGAAATCCTCCGGTGAAGGATGATCGATCGCGGGAGGCGTAATGGAGGCGATTTTGCCGAAGACTTCGCAGATGTCTTCGAGCGACTCTGCAAATTCGGTGTAGCGCACGCTGTCTTTCGAGGACAGATGTGAGAGTGCGCCGGCGGTTTTCGCGGCGTCGTTGTAGAAGAGCAGGCCACGGCCATCCGGCGACGGCGCGAAAACACGAGGCTCGGGCTGGATGATGTGCAGATTGAACCGCTCGAGCTGCAAATCGCGCGCGATATCCCCGCGCAACGGCCCCAGCGTGTGCGAGAGCGTGGAAGCCTTGAAGCCGGGATGAAACTCTTCGGTTACCGCGCCGCCGCCAACGTATTCGCGGCGCTCCAGAACGGTGGGCTTGAAGCCGCCCTTGGCCAAATAGAAAGCAGTGATCAGCGCGTTGTGGCCACCGCCAATAACCAGAACTTTGTCTCCGATGGGCATGGTCAGTTCGCCGCCTTCTTCCACTCTTTCAAGATGACCTGGCTTGCGATGCGGCCGTTGGCACCCATGATGCCGCCACCGGGATGCGTGGCCGAACCACACATGTAGAGGTTCTGTATCGGCGTGCGGTAGTAGGCCCAGCCGGGAACAGGGCGCAAGAAGAACAATTGCTCGAGGGAAAGTTCGCCCTGGAAGATGTTGCCTTGCGTGAGGCCAAATTCGCGTTCGAGATCGAGCGGCGTGAGCACCTGCTTGTCAATAATGATGTCCTTGATGTTGGGCGCGTGCTCGGCGATGGTATTGATCACGTTATTGCCGAAGGCTTCCCGGTGGTCGTCCCAGGTGCCTTCCGCGAGCTTGTAGGGTGCGTATTGGACGAAGCAGGAGAGAACGTGTTTGCCTGCCGGGGCGACGGAAGGATCGGTGAGGCTGGGAATGACCATGTCGATGTAGGGCCGCTGCGAATAGTGGCCGTATTTGGCGTCGTCGTAAGCGCGTTCCATGTATTCCATTCCGGGCGAGATGGAAATCGCGCCGCGCAGGTGCACACCCGGGCCGGGAATTGCCTTGAAATTCGGCAATGCGTCGAGGGCAAGATTCACCTTTCCCGAAGAGCCGCGGAACTTGTAGCGCTTCACGCTATCCACAAAATCAGCAGGCAGATCCTTTGTTTCCATGAAGTGCAGGAACGTCAGGTTCGGATCGACGCTGGAAGAAATGACGTTGCAGCGGATCTCTTCGCCGGACTGGAGTGCGACGCCGGTGGCGCGTCCCTCTTTGCTCAAGATTTTCGCGACGGGTGCATTCGTGCGGATTTCCACGCCGAGTTCGCGCGCAGCCGAGCCAATGGAATTGGAAATGGCCCCCGTGCCGCCGCGGCTGAAACCCCAGGAGCGGAAAGCGCCGTCAATTTCGCCCATATAGTGGTGCAGCAAGACGTAGGCAGTGCCCGGCGAACGAATGCCAAGGAATGTCCCGATAATGCCGGAGGCGGACATCGTGGCTTTCAGCACATCGGTCTCAAACCACTGATCCAGAAAATCGGCGGCGCTCATGGTCATGAGTTGCACCAGCGTGTAGCGCTCGTCGGAACTCAGCTCCCGGAACTTCTGCAGCAGGAAATGAAGTTGTTTGAGATCCTTGGGGTTCAGCGTCGTGGGGTCCGGCGGGATCATCGAAAGCAACGGCTTCACGAAGCGGCACATCGGTGTCATCATCTTCGAGAATTCGTCGTAAGCCTCGGCGTCGACCCGCGAGTGGCGGCGGATTTCGCGCTGCGTCTTGGCATGGTCGTTCACGCGCCAAAGGTAGTCGCCGTTAAGCATCGGCGAAAACGTGCCGTCGAGCGGAAGAATTTCCAGGCCGTGGCGCGGGAGATCGAGTTCACGGATGATCTCCGGGCGGAGAAGGGAAACGACGTAGGAGCACTCGGAAAAAAGAAATCCGGGCACGATTTCCTCGGTGACCGCAGCGCCGCCTAGCACGCCGCGGCGCTCCAGCACGAGCACTTTCTTCCCCGCTTTCGCCAGGTAGGCGGCGTTCACAAGCCCGTTGTGACCGCCTCCGATGACGACCACATCGTAGGACTGAGCCATGCGTTTACAACTCCAGGATGAAAAGGAAAAACGGCAAGCAACGAATAACGCATCATTCTACTGGGAGTGTGCGAGGTTCACAAGCACAGCTGACGCAATTTCGCGTGTCGCGGCTTGCGGGAGTGTGAGCCTCATCACTATAATTCGGACACGGTTACAGGATACTGTTTTGATTTGTAGATGGTGTGGCGGAGTCATTCAGGAGGCCTTGTGCCAGTCGGAACTGCGTTTCATGAGAGAACTCTCGCCTTGTGCGAGAGCCTGAATTTCAAAGAATGGTCGGGGTATTACACCGTCAGCGTCTACGAAATGACGCACGAGCACGAATACAATGCCATCCGGAATTCCTCCGCGCTGATTGATATCACGCCGCTGTTTAAATACCGGCTGACCGGCAAGGACGCCACAAAATTGGTGAACCGCGTGATCACGCGCGACATCAACAAGGTCGCCGTGGGCCAGGTGATTTATTGCTGCTGGTGCGACCCCGAAGGCAAGGTGATTGACGACGGCACGATCACGCGGTTGGGTGAGAACGATTACCGCTGGACCGCTGCCGATCCCAGCTTGCGCTGGTTTCAGCAGAATGCACTGGGGCTGGACGTACAGATCGAAGACATCTCGGAAAAAGTAGCGGCACTGGCTCTGCAAGGGCCAACTTCGGGCAAATTGCTCAACGCAGCGGCAGAGGCGAACGTTGCAGGACTCAAGTATTTTCGCGTGACACACGGAAAGATTGCGGGTGTGCCGGTGGATATTTCGCGGACCGGCTATACGGGCGACCTGGGATATGAAGTCTGGGTCCCGTGGAAAGATGCGGTGAAGGTCTTTGATGAACTGATGACCAAGGGCCGCGCGTTCGATATCCATCCCGCGGGCATGGTGGCGCTGGACATTGCGCGCATCGAGGCCGGTTTGATTTTGATCGAAGTGGACTACATCTCCAGCAAACGCGCGTTGATCGATGAGCAGAAATACACGCCCGGAGAGATCGGCCTCGGGAAGCTCGTGGATTTGAAGAAGGAAAATTTTGTGGGGCGAGACGCGCTGGCGGCAGAAGCGAAGAGGGGTGGTCCCGCACGGCAACTCGTGGGCCTGGAAGTGAATTGGAGCGAAGTCGAAGCGCTGTATGAAAAGATCGGCATGGCGCCGCAGGTTCCGGCGACGGCTTCGCGCGTGGCGGTTCCCATGTATCGAGCGGGGAGGCAAGTGGGGAAGGCCACTTCAACGACTTGGTCGCCAACCTTGAAGAGAATGATCGCGCTGGCTTCCGTGGGACGGGAAAGTGCAGCCACCGGCTCGATCCTCAGCATGGAATTGACCGTGGAAGCATCGCGGAAGACCGTGTCTGCGAAGATTGTGCCGCTGCCGTTCTTTAATCCGCCGCGCAAAACGGCGGCCATTCAGATCTAACGAAATATATAGCGGGTTCGGTGGGTTGAACGTCCTGATTCTACTTTGTGACGAGGGCGTCGGAATTGATGTGATAGCCCATCAGAAACGCTTCCTTGCCGCTCACGCGAAATATGAACTCCTCTGCGGCCTTGTCGTTGTCAAATTGAGTGGAATAAGTGAGCCGAATCGTTTTGCCATTTGTTCCGTAGTTAAAGAAGAAGGTTTGCCGATTGGAGTTCTGGACCCAGCCAAGCTTGCGATGGACCGCGCCCAAAAGCGCCACGAATTTTTCCTGTGAGGCCGCATTTTTCATCGCTGTGTCCGAGCCTTCGTAAATCTGTGCGAAGCTTTCCGCGTTCAACTGCTCATGAAATTGCCCTACAGCCGCTTCGGCGGTCTGGATTTCCTCTTTCGCTCCGCAGCCGCACAGAGACACAACGAAACAACTCGCCAGAATCAAAGCGGAGGCAATTCGCCTCATGAGGCCCCCTGAGAAACAAGCTTCCGCTAATGTTGCTCAATAAGGCGATTGTACTTCTTTAGAACAGCGCGAAGCTGGTCGTGTGGGATGGCGGTGACGTGATGGTTATCGATCCCTGTCATCGAATCGGCCGCGATCATGGCATTGACGATGGCCTCTTCTGTAGCTTGCACTACACCCGCGAAGACAGGATCCAGCGAGCCATTCGGCAGCATTTTAACGTCGCTTACACCTTTGGAAGCCCAGACCCCGGAATTCGCGGAGGAAAAGGCGATGAAGATGTCGCCGGAGCCGTCGCCGGAAATGCTGCCGACGCGGCCAAGCCCGAGCGTGGCGCGGTGCGCGAGACGCTTGAGTTGTGTCGAGATCAGCGGGGCGTCCGTGGCAATCACAATGATGATCGAGCCTTGTTCGGAGATGTCAGAAGGCTGATAGGCATAAGGATCCTCGGAGGGAATCTCGCGGCCGACGGGAATTCCCGCGATGCGCAGGTTCTTGCGAGAACCAAAATTGCATTGCACGAGCACCCCGACGGTATAGCCCCCATCTTTCTCGGAGAGTTTGCGCGAAGAAGTGCCAATTCCCCCTTTGTAGCCGCTGCAGATCATGCCGGTGCCGCCGCCGACGTTGCCTTCGTCCACGTGACCTGATTGTGCGGAATCGATGGCGTGAAAGACGTGTTCGGGTTTCACATGAAAACCATTGACGTCGTTGAGCCAGCCGTCCCAGGTCTCCGCGACCACGGGCAGGGACCACCAATAGCCGTTCGGATCGGGCTGGCCATGGTGCACGCGCCACTCAATCACGGCATCCCGGACAACGCCGACGCTGTGGGTGTTGGTGATCATCACGGGCCCTTCGAGGAAGCCGGATTCTTCCACCCAGGTCGTGCCGGTCATTTCGCCATTGCCGTTTTGTGCGAACCACCCGGCGAATACGGGATTCAGCATGGTGTCTTTGCCACGCGGCAGGATTGCGGTGACGCCGGTGCGGACGGGGCCCTGACCGACGACGAGTTTGCCTTCGCCGGAGATGAGCGTGGTCTGGCCGACGGTGACACCAGCGACATCCGTGATGGCGTTGAACGGGCCAGGAGTGCCGTCAAAAGGAATACCGAGATCACGGGCGCGCGGTTTTGTTGGGGGTTTTTCTTGGGCAAAAATGGATTGCGGAACAAAGAAAAGCGAAAAGGCGACAAGGAGCAAGAGCGTAGCACGCCGCATGGAGCATCTCCGTCGAAGAAGGATGAACTATATGAATGCCGGGCCGAACACGATCAGGCCGGAAAGACTTTGGCCAGCGCGTATTGTAAAGCATCGGCGATGAGTTGGCACTCTTGAGGAGTGACGATGAACGGCGGAGCGAGCAGGACGTGATCGCCGCGCGAGCCGTCCACGGTGCCTTGCGAAGGATAGGTGAGGACGTTTTTCTCGAGCGCAGCCTGGCGGATTCTCTCGGCAATGCCCGCTTCCTTGGGAAAGGGCTCGCGCGTGGATTTGTCCTCCACGAATTCGACGGCTTGCAGCAGGCCCAGGCCGCGGACCTGCCCGACGTGTGGATGAGATTCAAGCGCAGAGAAAGCTTTGCGCAGGGATTCGCCGGCGGGGGCGACCCGATCGAAGAGTTTGTGCGCTTCCAGATAATCGAAGACGGCGTTGCCGGCGGCGGTACAGACCGGATGAGATTGGTAGGTCAAGCCGTGCATGAAAGCGCCCGTGCCCTTCTCAAAGGCTTCGACAACGCGCGGTGCAACGAGCACGGCGCCGAGCGGCGCGTAGCCGCTGGCGATTCCTTTGCCGGTAAGGATGATGTCCGGCTCCAGGCCCCAATGCTGGCAAGCAAACGGTTTGCCGGTGCGGCCCAATCCGCACATGACTTCGTCGGCGATTAACAGGATGCCGTGCTTGCGGCAGATTTCGGCGATACGCGCGGTGTAGCCGTCCACGGCAGGAGCCGAGCCGAGCGTGGCCCCGACAACCGGTTCGAAAATGAAGGCGGCAACCGTGGAGGGGTCATTGGCTCGGAGATACGCGTCGAGATCATCAGCGCAGGCGAGATTGCATTCGGGATACGTTTTGTCGAACGGACAGTGATAACAGAAGCAGGGCGAGACGTGGCCCCAGTCCGTGATCAGAGGGAGATACGGAGCTTTGCGGCCGATATTGCCGCTGACGGACATGGCGCCCAGCGTGCTGCCATGGTAGCTCTGCTTGCGGGAAACGACCCGGAACCGCGATGGTTGGCCGGCTTCCAGAAAATATTGACGAACAAGTTTGATAGCGGTTTCCGTGGCTTCCGAGCCGCCGCTGGTGAAATAAACGCGGCCACCATTATGGAAATTGCGTGGGGCGATAGAAAGAACGCGGCCAGCGAGTTTTTCAGCGGGTTCGGAGTGAAACTGACTGGTGTGCGCAAAGGCGATGCGATTGGACTGCTCGGCCATGGTGCGGCCGATTTCCGCGACGCCGTGGCCAATGCTGACGACGGCGGCCTGGCCGGAAGCGTCGAGGTAGCGTCGGCCGTCGGCGGCGATAATCCAGGAGCCTTCGCCGCGCACGGCGACGGGATAGTCTTTGCGAAGATTGCGGGAAAACAGCGAGGAGGAATGGATCGCGGTGCTCATTGGAAAATTGTAGCAGAGCAAACAGCGCGTGGAACTGGAACCACGGCGCGGCGAGAGAGCCAAGTTGGACGGGAAATCCGGGCGGTGTGATATTGTTGGCCGGATTAGGAGGAATGAACTTGCGAGTCTATCTTCACGCGCGAATTGCGGCAATTTTGCTGATGGTTTCCATTTCGTGGTCTCTAGGCGCCGCCGCGCAGACGAAAGAAGACCCGGCGCGGATTGCCGTGGATCTGCGGGATGCTCCACGCTATGTGTTTCACGCGGAGATTTTGCTGCCGGTGAAGCCGGGGCCCCTGACCCTGGTCTATCCGAAATGGATTCCGGGAGAGCATTCGCCGGCCGGGCCAATTGTGGATTTGACAGGTTTGAAATTTACCGCGGACGGAAAGGATGTGGCGTGGCGGCGGGACAGCGTCGATATGTACGCGTTCCACGTGGATGTACCGAGCGGGGCGACTCGGCTGGAGATCCAGCTGGATTACTTGTCGCCGTCGGAAACCAATGGATCGCGTGAACATCCATCCGCGACGCCGAAGCTCGCGGTTCTGAACTGGTATATGGTGATGCTTTATCCGCAAGGAACGAAGTCGGACGATCTGACGTACGCGGCGAGCCTGCGGCTGCCGGAAGGCTGGAAATACGGAACGGCGTTGCCCGTGGCTAAGGAGGACAGCGGAGAAATTCATTTTGAGCCAGCCTCACTGACCACGCTGATCGATTCACCAGTGATCACCGGTCAGTATTTCCGCGACGTGGATTTGTCGCCCGGCGAGATGACAAAACACGCGCTGCACATTGCCGCGGACGGGCCGACGGCACTGGAGCCGAGCGCTTCGGAGGTGCAACACCTTCGGCAATTGGTGGCCGAAGAGTATGCATTGTTTGGCGCGCGGCATTACCGCCGGTACGATTTTCTGCTGGCGCTGACAGACCGGATGCCGCCGGACGGAGTCGAGCATCACGAGTCGAGCGACAACCGCACACCCGAAGGGCTTTTTCTCGATCCGGACATTCGCGAGATGCATATGGACCTGCTGCCGCACGAATCCGTCCATTCGTGGGACGGCAAATACCGGCGGCCGGCGGGACTCGCAACGCCCAATTACCAGGAACCCATGAAAGGCGATCTGCTCTGGGTCTATGAGGGGCTAACGCAATACTACGGGCAAGTGCTGACGGCGCGCGCCAGGTTCTGGACGCCGGAGCGGTTTCGCGAAAATCTGGCGGCGACGGCGGCGTATCTGAATAATCGGCCCGGACGAACCTGGCGGGATTTGCAAGACACGGCGACCGCGGCGCAGTTGCTGTACGGCGTAGGCGAAGAGGGTTCGTCCTGGCGCCGCGGCGTGGATTACTACGACGAGAGCATACTGATCTGGCTGGAAGCGGACACCATCATCCGGCGCGAAACAAAAGGAAAGAAATCGCTGGATGATTTCTGCCGGAAATTTCTTGGCGGAGAAAACAGCGGACCGCAACTGGTGCCGTACACATTGGACGACGTGGTGGCGGCGATGAACGGCGTGACGTCCTACGACTGGAAGATGTTTTTTGAGCAGCGTTTGAAGTCACATGGGCCGGGAGCGCCGCTGGGCGGGATCGAGAACAGCGGCTGGAAACTGGTGTTCAACGACACCATGAACGATCACGAGCGCGCAGCCGAGGCGGCGGAATTTACCGTAGACGAGCAGTTCTCGCTGGGCTTGCTGCTGCACACGCCGGGCGGTCCGGACGGGGGAGCGATTCTGGACGTAATCCCGGGATCGCCAGCGGCTCGGGCGGGAGTGGCCCCGGGGATGCAATTGGTGGCGGTCAATGGCCGGAAATGGGGCCCAGAAATTCTGCGCGACGCGATTCGTCGAGCAAAAGACAGTAAAGAGTCCATCGAGCTGCTTGTGCAGAATGGGGACTACTTCCAGACCTTCCGGGTGGATTACAGCGGGGGAGAGTTGTATCCGCACCTGGAGTCGATCCGTGGGAAGGCTGACATCTTGAGCGAAATTGTGAAGAGGAGGGCGGCCGAGGTTGCGACCCCCGCGAAGTTCTAACAAAGCCGGAAAGTGCCGACCTGGGGCATGTACCCGGGCATTCATTGTAAGTTATTGTAAATAATGCACTTAAACGAAGTGCGGGTAGCCCACCTACGCGAAGGCGCGGCGGAAGAGGGCGATCATGGCAGCGAAGGCCTGATCAGTAGCTTCTGGATCGAAGCGTGGCCCTTCGTCCCGGCCGAAGGCGTGTTCGGCGGGGAAGAGACGAGTTTCACAGCGGACGCCGGAGGCTTTGAGGCCGCGGTCAATTGTTTGTCGCGCGTCGGCGGGAACGTGAGGGTCTTGCTCGCCGAAGATCATCAGCAACTCGCCGCGAATTTCCTTGGCGCGCGCAAGTGAGCCGGCATCGGCGTCCTGTCCGAGCTTGCCATTATTGATACCGGTGCCATACCAGCATGCGGTAGCGCGCACATCGGGCTGAAGCGCGGCGCGAAACGCGAGATGCCCACCGATGCAGAAACCCATGGCGCCAATTTTTCCTGCGGCAACTTTCGGGTGTTTCGCCAACCAATCGAGGCCGGACCGGCAGTCGGCATCGAAATGCGCAACGGGTGTTTTCTGGCCGTTTTCAAGGCCACGCGTGCGGCCGGCGTCGTCGAAAGGAATTGCCGCACCGGGCGGCTCGATGCGGCGGTAGATTTCGGGAGCGGCGGCGACAAACCCATATCCGGCGAGGCGGATGCACGCGCGCAACATCGGCGGGGTGAGCTGAAAGATGTCCGAGTAACACCAGATGCCAGCAAACTTGCCGTCGGCCTTGGGTGCGGCGACAAAGGTGCGCATGGGATTGCCGGAGAGAGGAATGTCTACGTATTCAGTAGTGACAATCATGAGAGTTTCGCGGTGATTGTGGCGGATGGGCGAACCGCAGTCAACATGTTCGTTGCGAATGCTCCGTGATAAGGTAGTGGAAAGCTGTGGTTGCCGCCCAACTTCCGCAGACGGAGGAGTATGTTGGTGAGCGGCCCTACCCCAGTTGAAAAAGGCCATCCGCGCCGAAAAGCGCTGCTGATTGAGCCCTCGCCGCAAACTCCTAACGAAGTGACGGGACTCTTTGACGAACAAGTTTGGGACGTGCGTTACGCCGTAAATAATGAAAATGCCCTGCGGCTGGCCCATGCCGAGGCGTTTGATTTGATCCTCACCAACGCCAAAACCACCTGCACGGAAGACGTGGACATGCTGCGGAAGCTCCGCGTGGTTAGACCACATACGCGGGTCATTATCCTGACCAAAGAGTGGATGCCGGGGGACATTCTAAAAGCTATCCGAAATCACGCGTTCAGCTATTTCACGATGCCGATCGCCAAGGCGGACTTGCGCGACTTGATCGAGCACGCAGTGGAAGAGCCTGTATGGGATGACGGGATTGAGACAATTCAGGGAACGCTGCAGCACGTGGTGCTGGCGGTGCGCTGCGATTTGAAAACGCTGGACCGGTTGACGCAATTCCTGCGGGAAAGTCTGTTTCTGCCCCCACAGGAGAGCGAAGAGGTGGCGTTGGCGTTCCGGGAAATCGTGATGAACGCGATGGAACACGGCGGGAGGTTCGATCCGCAGAAGTTTGTGGAGATCGCTTATCTGCGTTCGAAGCGCATGGTGATGTGCCGGGTGAAGGATCCGGGGGAGGGGTTTTCCCTGGACGAGATCCGGGTGGCGGAAATTACTGGGCCGCTGGTGGATTATGCTGAGCAAACCCGGGGAGGAAAAGACGTGGAACTTCCCGCCTGCGGATTGGGAATATTGATCGCCCAGAAGTTCGTGGACGAGCTAATTTTCAGCGAAAAGGGGAACGAAGCGTTTCTCATTAAGTATTTGTCGCTAGGAAAGGGAGTATGAAAGAGCGCGAATAAAATGGAGGCACTTGAAACCAGGATGGAACACCCGTGCATCAAAGTTAGCGGAACCCAGCTGGGAAAGGTTTTAGACTGGAAAGCGTGAGATTCAGACAGTTTATTACAGGACTGAAACAATGGAGCCCCGCCAACTGGGGATTTCCCCGATGTTTGGCGGCACTGGCCGGGCTTTCATTGGCGGCAATACTCTGTCTCATGCCGTGGAGTGCAAGGGCTCAGCAACCGGGCGGCAGCGCTTCGAAGACGCCCTCCGAAATAGCCGCAACTCCATCCGGAGAATCCCAAAGCGATAACACGCAGAGCGGAGCGATCCGCGGCACAATTGTGGATAAGACGGGCACGCTTCTGGGCGGAGTCCGTATCAAGCTGACCCGCGAAGGGCAATCGGCGAGTCAGGAAGCCACTTCGGGCGACGATGGGTCATTCGAGATAGTAAACGTTACGCCGGGCGCGTTTCAGTTGACCTTCACAGCGAGCAACTTTAAAACGCAGGCCTATTCAGGAATATTGCATTCAGGCGAAGTCCTGTCGGTGCCAGAAATCACGCTGGAGCTGGCCACGGAAGTAACCACCGTGAAGGTCGAAGAAACGCAGGTGGAGATTGCGCAGGAACAGATTCGCGAGCAGGAAAAGCAGCGTGTTCTGGGTGTGATTCCGAATTTCTACGTGAGCTATGAAGCGGATGCAGTTCCCCTGAATTCCAGGCAGAAGTTCGAACTCGCTTGGAAATCGACGCTGGATCCCGTGACCTTTGTGGTGACGGGCGCGATTGCAGGCGCGCAACAAGCGACCAACGCCTACAGCGGCTATGGGCAAGGAGCGCAAGGTTATGCGAAGCGGTATGGGGCGACCTACGCGGACATCACCATAGGAACGTTCATCGGGTCGGCGATTTTGCCATCGGTTATGAAGCAGGACCCAAGGTATTTTTACAAGGGAACGGGTACGTTCCGGTCAAGATTCTGGTACGCCATGTACACCTCCGTGATCTGCAAGGGCGACAGCGGGCGCTGGCAGGTGTGCTACTCGAGTTTGCTGGGGAGCCTGGCAGCAGGGGGCATCTCGAATGCCTACTATCCGGAGAGCGATCGCGGCGTCGGACTGACGTTTGAGAATTTCGGGCTTGGGGTCGCAGCCACTGCCGGAGTGAATCTGCTGCAGGAGTTTGTCCTGCGCAAGTTGACGCCGCATGCCTCGAAGAACAATATGCTGGATCCCGCCAATCCATGAAGAAACGCTGTAATCCCTGAGCAAACTTCGAGTTCCCTTGTATACCCTTCCATTTCTTTCCTTTCAGCAATCCCGGTGAACGCACGCCGTCGAAGGGGTATACTTGCGACTCAAAATTGGGACGAAAGGGGACGAACGTGGGCCATGAATATTTGCTGAAGACCGAGCCGCCGGAATATTCGTTTCCGGATCTGCAAAAGGACGGGGAGACGCAGTGGGACGGTGTCTCGAACCCGGTGGCGTTGAGAAACATGGGCGGCATGAAGGCCGGCGACCGGCTGGTGATTTACCACACGGGGGATGAAAAGACCGCGGTGGGGACAGCGGCGGTAGTGTCGGTGGATGTGAAGAACCCGAAGAACCCAGTGTTGAAGATCAAGGCGGGAAAGGCGATCGCGAAGCCGGTTTCGCTGCAGGAGATTAAGAAGCAAAAAATCTTCGCGGATTCGCCATTGGTCCGGATCGGGCGATTGTCGGTAGTGCCGTTGACGACGGAGCAGTACGACTATTTGGTCGGTAAGTAAGAAAAAGATTTACCGCAGAGGCAACAGAGGAAGGCGCAGAGGGCGAGAAAAGACGGGTGGGGTTACGCTTTGGGTTGGAGGAGGTCCCACTTGTTGCCGTAGAGGTCTTCGAAGACGGCGACGGTGCCGTAAAGTTCCTCGCGGGGAGATTCCAGGAAGCGAACGCCGCGGGATTGGTAGGTGTGATAATCCCGCCAGAAGTCGTCCGTGTGAAGGAAGAGAGAAACGCGTCCACCGGTCTGGTTGCCGATGGCGTGGGATTGCTCGGGAGTAGCGGCTTCGGCAAGGAGCAGGGCGGCGCCCGAAGAGTTGGGCGGAACAACGAGGACCCAGCGCTTGTTGCCGGGCAGCGGAGTATCTTCGAGGAGTTGGAAGCCAAGCTTTTGGGTGAAGAAGGCGAGCGCTTCGTCGTAGTCGCGTACAACCAGTGTGAGATGCGCGATGGTTTGGGCCATGAGCTGGGATTATCCCATTTCCCAGCAACGCGAGGCACCGAAAAGCGGGTGGAATGAAGGTAACCCCTGCGAATTGAAGACCTACCAAAGTGGTCGGGAAAGCGAGTTCTTCCGGAGTTGGCGTGCTTGTCGGGCTGATTCGATAGCCCCTATAATTGAAGGTCAGCGAAATAGGGAGGGAAGCGTTATGGCAACTGCCGAAGCGAAAGTGCACATGCCGGAGTTTACGAACGAACCGTTTATCGATTTTTCGAATCCGGACAATCGAAAAAAGATGGAAGAGGCACTGAAGAAGGTGCGCGCCGAATTCGGGCATGAGTACCCGATGTGGATCAACGGCCAGAAAGTGATTACGACCGGGAAGAAGAAGTCCACGAACCCCTCGCGGCCGTCGGAAGTGATTGGCGTGTTCCAGGATGCGTCGAAGGAGCAGGCGGCGCAGGCGGTGGAGGCGGCGCACAGGTATTTTGACGTGTGGAAGAAAGTGCCGGCGGAGACGCGGGCGAAGTATCTGTTCAAAGCGGCGCGAATTATCCGCGAGCGCAAGTTCGAGTACGGAGCGCTGGTTTGCTACGAAGTAGGGAAGACCTGGGTGGAGGCGGACGCGGACGTCGCTGAGACCATCGATTTTTGTGAATTTTATGGGCGCGAGATGCTGCGGCTGGCGGAGCCACACAAGCTGACACCGATGCGCGGAGAGCGGAACTATCTCGTATACATTCCGCTGGGCGTGGGCGCGGTGATTCCGCCGTGGAATTTCCCGATGGCGATCATGGCCGGTTTGGTGGTGGCGTCGCTGGTGACGGGAAACACGGTGGTGCTAAAACCGGCGGCTGATTCGCCGACCATTGCGGCGAAGTTTGTGGACGTTCTGCATGAGGCTGGCGTGCCGAAGGAAGCGGTGCAGTTCCTGACTGGCTCGGGCGCGGTGATTGGCGACGTAATCGTGCAACACCCGAAGACGCGGTACATCGGGTTCACCGGATCGAAGGAAGTGGGCCTGCGCATCGCGGAACTCGCGAACAAACCGCAGCCGGGGCAGATCTGGATCAAGCGTACAGTCCTGGAGATGGGCGGCAAGGACGGCATCATCGTGGACGAAGAGGCCGACATTGATTCGGCCGTGGAAGGGACAGCGCAGGCGGCCTTCGGGTATCAGGGACAAAAGTGCTCAGCGTGTTCGCGCGTGATCGTCAGCGAAAAGGTCTACGACACGTTCCTGAACAAGCTGGTGGAGCGGACCAAGAAGATCAAGGTGGGCCCGAGCGACGATCCGAACAACTATATGGGCCCGGTGGTGAGCGAATCGGCCATGAAGGGCATTTTGAATTACATCGAAGTCGGCAAGAAGGAAGGCCGCTTGATGACCGGCGGCGGGCGCGCGGCAGGCGACGGCTACTTCGTGGAACCGACGATTATCGCTGATGTAGATCCGAAGGCGCGGCTGGCGCAGGAGGAAGTGTTCGGCCCCGTGCTGGCAGTGATCAAGGCGAGGAACTTCGACCACGCGATGGAAATTGCGAATAACACCGAGTTCGGACTGACCGGCGCGGTGTATTCGAAGAATCCGGAGAAGATCCGGCGCGCAGAGGAAGACTTCTATGTGGGGAACTTGTATTTGAACCGGAAATGCACGGGAGCGATGGTGGGCGCGCATCCGTTCGGCGGGTTCAACATGAGCGGCACCGATTCGAAAACGGGCGGGAAGGATTATCTGCTGCTGTTCCTGCAGGCCAAGGCGGTGGCGGAAAAAGTCAGCTGAAGACGGAAGTAAAGAAATAACGAAGTAATGAAGTAAAGAAAAATCGGACCGGAAGCAGCCCTTCGCGAGTGGGTCTTAGGAGAAACGTGAAAGACCTAAGAGACCCAAGAGACCCAAGAGACCCAAGAGACCCAAGAGACCCAAGATGGATCATCGCGAAGGGCTTTTTGTTTTTGTTGTTGGGCGCGCTTTCTGCCGCCCTACTGCTTTTTGAACATCCCAGCTTGAAGGT
>Ga0335069_10002042_pt1 | contig 31561 bp, 30 predicted proteins | sample Lox_Sample_11_FD_206714 | JGI IMG/M metagenome (GOLD analysis project Ga0335069, IMG submission 206714) | Soil microbial communities from Loxahatchee National Wildlife Refuge, Florida, United States - Lox_Sample_1.1 | ecosystem: Environmental > Terrestrial > Soil > Wetlands | place: USA...
GCTGGAAGCTGCGACCGGCGAACGCCAGATCGACGGCAGCGCGATTCTTGAGTATTTCGCGCCGCTACAGAAATGGCTCGACGAGCAGAATAAGGGAAAGAAGCAGGGTTGGTAAGAGCAGTTTCATCTTACATAAAGTGCAGCGCTCGTCGCGGAAATCTTGAAGGCGGCTTTCGAGCCGCCTCCTTTTGCGCGGCGCTTTCTTTATAAAGACCTGCTTATAAAAGCGGACTACGAATTAGTTCGTGGATCGAGGCTTGCCTTCCGCGTCGGATGTCTTAGTGTCATCCTCGCACTCAACATTCTTAGCTTCCGGCAGTGACGCGGCCACCGCCGGATCCACTAGAACGCGCACGTCGACCACGCCGCGCGGACAGTCGCGAGTAAGTTGCACGCGCTCCGGCACCATATCGTTCGGAAGCAGCGAGCGGTTGGCGTCGAGGTACTTTTGTATGTAGCCTCGATCGAAAACCGCCCCTTCCGACAGCAGCCATTTCTGCTGCAGCTTTTCGGCGACTTCGGGCTTGGCGGCAACCGTGAGCTTTCCCATGCGGTACTGCGTGCCTTCGTGAATCTCGGTTGGAAGCGTAACCCGACCGTTTGATAACGTATCGTGAAACATCAACCAAAAATCCAGATATCCAGGACTCCCATAAAGCACGCGTATCTTGTCAATTCCCGCCTCGATTTTGCCTTTCAAAAAGACATCATTTTTCTTGATCGGAAAAGCATCGCGCAACTCCTCTTGGCTGAAAGCATGGTTCCCTGAGAAGCTGATCCTCTCCAACCGACAGAGCGATCCCTCGCCGACCACAACCCCGACTGAGATTGAGCTTGGCTCTGCGAATGGATCAATTACCTGAATGCCGGGCACGCCTACGCTCGGATCGAAATACCCTTTGTCCTGAAAAGCAACTCTGATTGCGATCTTCACGTCATCTACGGTTTGGTCCACACATGTCCCGACGACTTCGCTCGCAATCGCAGAAAGCACGTCGGACGCAACCGCTTGGGTTCCGGTGATCTTCACGTCTGCGATCAACCAACCGCCATGATGTCCCGAGCGTCCATCACGGCCGTCCCGGCATTGAGCAATGAGCGACTGAGCCACCGAGAGAACCACGAGAAGTGCCACTGTGCGCATGAGAACCTCGCAGCAGACGGTTTGATTCTAGGCCTCGGTGAACCCAAAAACTAAGGGCGGCCCGAGGGCCGCCCTTTATCCAGACTCAAAGCCACACTATGCCGTTGCCGGACGCTCGCCGCCTTTGGCCGGCTGACGTCCTGGCTCAGGCTTCAGTACCTGCTGGACGCCGTCGTCTTTGGCAGGCAGCTTGACCGGAGGAAGTTCGCGGCCTTCCACCAGCGCCTTGATCTCCGGCGCGTCAAGCACTTCGCGCTCGATCAACGCTTTGGCAATCTTTTCCAGAAGATCCTTGTTTCCGGCGATGATGTCCTTCGCAGTCGTGTAGCCGGTGCCGACCAGCTTGCGCACTTCCTGGTCGATCTTGATCGCAGTGTCTTCGCTGTAATCGCGGTGTTGCGCGATTTCGCGGCCCAGGAAGATCTGCTCTTCCTTCTTGCCGAAGGTGAGCGGCCCCAGATCGCTCATGCCCCATTCGCAGACCATCTTGCGCGCCATATCAGTCGCGCGCTCGATGTCGTTGCCAGCGCCGGTGCTCATCTGGTTCAGGAAGATCTCCTCGGCGATGCGGCCACCCATGAGAATGGCAATCTCGGTCTCGAGGTAGCTCTTGTAGTAGTTGTGGCGGTCATCCACCGGAAGCTGCATGGTCAAGCCGAGCGCCATGCCGCGCGGAATGATGGTGACCTTGTGCAGAGGATCGGAGTTCGGAAGCTTTGCCGCGACCAGAGCGTGACCAGCCTCGTGGTAAGCGGTGTTCTTCTTCTCCTCGTCCGTGAGCAGGAGCGACTTGCGCTCGACGCCCATCAGCACTTTGTCTTTCGCCAGCTCGAAGTCGTACTGCAGAACGGCCTTGCGATTCTGCCGCGCTGCCGCCAGTGCCGCTTCGTTCACCATGTTGGCAAGATCGGCTCCGGAGAAGCCCGGGGTGCCGCGCGCCAGTACGGAGAGATCGACGTCTTCCGCCAAAGGAATCTTGCGGGTGTGCACGCGGAGAATCTCTTCACGGCCACGCACATCCGGACGGCTCACAACTACGCGGCGGTCGAAACGGCCGGGGCGCAGCAGCGCCGGATCCAGCACGTCAGGGCGGTTCGTTGCCGCCATCAGGATGACGCCTTCGTTCGATTCGAAGCCGTCCATCTCGACCAGCAACTGGTTCAGGGTCTGTTCGCGCTCGTCGTGCCCGCCGCCGAGTCCTGCGCCACGGTGACGGCCAACCGCATCGATCTCGTCGATGAAGATGATGCACGGCGCGTTCTTCTTGCCCTGCTCAAACAGATCCCGCACGCGGCTCGCGCCCACGCCGACGAACATTTCCACGAAATCGGAACCGGAGATTGAGAAAAACGGAACGTTGGCCTCGCCTGCAACCGCCCGGGCCAGCAATGTCTTACCCGTTCCCGGAGGTCCGACGAGCAATACGCCCTTCGGGATCCGTCCGCCCAGCTTCTGGAACTTCTGCGCTTCGCGCAGGAACTCAATAATCTCGCGCAGCTCTTCCTTGGCTTCGTCGACGCCAGCCACGTCCTTGAACGTGACCTTCTTCTGCTGCATCGAGAGCAGCCGGGCACGGCTCTTGCCGAACGAGAGCGCTTTGTTGCCGCCCGTCTGCATCTGGCGGATCATGAAGAACCAAAGGGCGGCCAGCAGGATGAGCGGCGCCAGATTCAGCAGCCAGGTCGGCCAACTGCCGTTGGTTACATCTTTCACCTCAAAGCCCACGTCCTTGTCTTTGAGGTTCTTGAACATGTCGGGATAATTCACCGGCGCGGTCGTGCGGAACAGCCCGCCGTTCTTGTACTTACCGTGGACTTCCTGACCGTTGATCGTGACATCTTTCACGTTCCCCTGGTCGACTTCACTGAGGAACTGTGAGAACTGAAGATTTGCTTCCTTCTGGGTGCTGCTGCCCTGACGCACAACCTGCCACAGCAGGAAGGCCGACAAAACAATGACCAGCCAGAAGACTACCGTCTTGACCGTCGAATTCACCTAGGGACTCCTCTTTCGGACAGCGGCTCAGGTGCTATACGTAGCAGCAGACGCCCACCGCCCCAACACTTTAGATGCCGGTCGCGGGATTTTGATAGGGCAAATTCCCGGGTAACCAGCATTTTACTCTTCCAGCCGCGAAATCGCTGCTGTTCTTTCGGAAACTTAAGTCATGCCGCCGCTTTGACTTGCCGCCAAATACGGTAGGTTTCGGTTGGTCTGGTCGGGATTGCCCAAGCCATACCCAAAAAGGAACGCCTCGTCGACCAGAAAGCCAAAATAATCGGGTTGAAGTTGGACGCGCCGCGCGGCCTGCCGGTCCAGCAGAGTCGCCAGTTTGACCGACGTCGCGCCCCTGGCGCGCAGGTCATTCATCAGAAACTCACTCGTCACCCCCGAGTGCACCAACCCCTCCACTAGGAGTACGTGCTTCCCGCGAATTTCGAGCTCATGGCTGAACAAAATTTCAAGCACGTCCGATGGCCCGTTCCCAGTCTGGGTCCGGTAACGCGGCTTGATGAACGTGCAGGTCACCGGCACTTCCAGAGCCCGCACCAGGTCCGCCATGAAAATAAAGCTGTTTTCCAGAAGTGCCAATACTTGAACGGTCTGACCCTGGTAATCGTCGGAAATCTGGCGGGCCATCTCCCGGATCCGCTTCTGAATCTGCTCGGCGGAAATCACCGAGCGAATGGCTGCGTTCTTCGGAGTGTTGTCCATAGTTAAGACTCGCCTGCCTGGCGAGGTCATCGGTCCCACTGGTCGTAATCCACAGCCCGAACCCACCACGCCTTCTTCGCCTCCGGAAGAGGTTGCCAAGCCGCCGGGGTGGGGAACCCCTGCAGCCAGATCACCTCGCCGTTACGCTCCAGAAGAGGCCAGTAACGACGAGACTCACCCGTGATCCCGCGCTCTTGCAAAAGCTCTTTCACTTTCTTTGGAGCCTTGGTGTGCGCTGGCCAAAATCGATCGCCGGCACGCCAGTTTCGCAAAATCAGCTCGCCGGAAACTCGTTCAAGGTCAAAAAGGCAGTCGCGATTATATCCCGGTTCGTCACCGAAGAGCCCTGCCTCGGTCACTTGAATCACAACTCGCGCCTCAGAAAGCCGGAATGTACCTGGGATTCTGATTTCATAGGCGTAGTCCGCCAGTATCCGCTCTTGTTTCCTAAGATCCGGTGTGCGAAAAACCAGCGAATCGGGTGTGCGTTCCGCCTTCCAGCCCAGTGGTAGCGCAAGTTGCTTGCTGGTTGCATCTTTGCGCTCCGCAAACGTAAGGACCTCTTCAATATGCTTAAACTCGAGCGGGAAGCCGGCGAGGTCTCCGATAGCTTTCACGATGCGCCGCTGGATCGCCAGCGGCTCCGAAAGCAGCCAAAGCAGGTCAACCGATGCATCCATAACCAGCGGCCCTTCTTCGTTCAGGCGACGCTGGAGCTCTGGATTGTGCGGCTGCAGTTGCACCAGATCGCGCCCAGCGCCCGAGGCGGCCCTCGCCCAATCAGGCTCAGTCCAGTGAATGCCCGTGCCCATCCAGCCCGCAACTTCGTTCTGCCAGTACTCCTCTTCCGCTCGGGCAATATCGGCAAGTTCGGCCAGATTCTCCGCTGCCGAAGGATTGTACTGCTCTGTAATTGTGGCCAGAAGCTTCGCCCGCACGCTGTTCCGCATGTACCCTAAATCAGCATTCGACGAATCTTCCCGCCATGCCTGCCCGATGGAATTCAGCCAACCTCGGAGTTCGGCTCTCCGGAAGGGCAAGAGCGGCCGAATGATCTCGGCTGACGCGACCAAGCGAAAGGCTTCGCGTTCTGATTTATCTTCAAGACCACTCGCATCCAGGCGAGAAACTTCTGAAGGTTCCTCGCCACGCTCCTCCCGACCTTCGTGCCCATAACCTGCGTCGGCTTCGTCCTCAATCACCATGCGTGGATGGATGCCACCCAAACCTCGTACGCCCGTCCCGCGAATAATTCTCATCAGCACGGTCTCAGCCTGATCGTCGAGCGTATGCGCCGTGGCAATCTTGTGGGGCTTGCCTTGCGCCAGCGGCGCACCGGCAAGTTCGGCAAAGAATGCATAGCGCAGGTCGCGAGCCGCTGCCTCGAGGCCGAGACCTTTGTCTTTCGCGTGTTGTGCCGTGTCAGCGCTGCGCAGGAAAAACTCGAGATCGTGGCGATGAGCCAACTCCGAAACGAAACGCTCATCCTGATCAGATTCGGCGCCACGCAATCGATGATTGAAATGCACGACCGAAAGCACGATGCCGACTTCGCTGCGAAGTTCGAGAAGCAGCCGCATCAGCGCTACCGAATCCGCCCCGCCCGAGCATGCCACAGCAACTCGGTCACCCGGTCCAAGCAGAGCGGTCCGGCGAATGTGATTGAGGAGGTTGGCGGACAGCGATAGCACGCGACAATAGTACAGCTTGCTTACTGGCTCGCGACCGCGTCGTCTGTGCGAAGATCGGATTGCGTGGAGGATCGATGAAGATACCTGATTGCGCGTCGGCGCGGTTGGCACTGGCCTTATCCCTCGCCTTCGGCATCCCCTGTTTGGCTCAAACCCAGCCCCCCGCCACCCGCCTGCCCGAACTGAATTATTTTCTCGGCGAGTGGGATTGCACTGGCAAGTTCACGCGCTCGGGCGCCGCGATCGAGGCGCATTTGCAATTCGAGTCGATTCTTAATCAGGGCTTCATCCTCTTTCGCCATGACGATAAGCCTCCACACAACTATCACGCTTGGTCGGAATGGGGATGGGACGCGGCCGGCAAGCAGTTCGTCTCGACCATCCAGGATTCCAGTGGTGGAACGCGCACATTCCACTCAGCAGGATGGGACAAATACCGTCTGGTGTGGGAGGGCGGATCGCCTGCGAGCGACGCGCCGGCTGGACTGCCGCAGAAATTCCCCGGTAGCGACGAACAGTTTGTCTTCGAGCGCATCTCCCCGAAGCAGTTTCGCGTGAGCTACGCCGCAAAGAAAAGTGGCGACTGGGCGACGGTCGATGTGAGCACGTGTACGCAGGCCGACAAGCCAGCGAAACCGTAAAGACCGACGCGCCGGGCTTCACCCGGCCGCGCAGACGAGGCGTCTGCGCCTACACGAGCCCTGTGCTTTTCTCCGCGATCAGCTTGCGAATCTTCTCCACAAACTCCGTCGCCAGCATGTCCTGCGTCTTCTCGTTCCCGCGCGTACGCACGTTGACCTTGCCCGCCTCGGCTTCCTTATCGCCCACAACCAACTGGAATGGAACCTTTTGCAATGCATGCTCGCGGATCTTCGCGTTCATCTTTTCGTTGCGCGCATCGACGTCCACGCGCACGCCAATCGCCTTCAACTGATCGGCTACTTTGTTCGCGTACTCGGTATGGCGTTCGGCGATCGGGATCATCACGGCCTGCACCGGCGACAGCCACACCGGGAAAGCCCCCGCGTAATGCTCGATCAGCACACCGAAGAATCGTTCGATGGAACCATACAACGCTCGATGAACCATGAGCGGCTGCTTGCGCGTGCCATCTTCCGCGACATATTCGAGTTCGAAGCGCTTGGGCAGATTGAAGTCGAACTGCACGGTGGAAAGCTGCCACAGCCGCCCGATCGCATCCACCAGCTTGATATCGATCTTCGGGCCATAAAACGCCGCCTCGCCCGGGATGGTCTTGTACTCGATGTTCAGTTCCTTCAAGACCTTTTCGAGCGACGCGGTCGCCATGTTCCACTGCTCTTCCGTGCCCACGAAGCTGGCGCGGTCGTCTGGATTCCACGTCGAAAGTTCGGTCTGAAACTTATCGAAACCGAAATCCTTCAAAACATCTTTTGCGAATTCGACGCAAGCCGCAATCTCGCTCTCGATCTGCTCCGGCGTGCAGAAGATGTGCGCATCGTCCTGGGTAAAGCCGCGCACACGTAGTAACCCGTGCATCACGCCCGAACGCTCGTACCGGTACACCGTACCCATCTCACCGAGCCGCACCGGAAGATCGCGATACGACTTGAGCGAGTCGCGATAAATCAGAATGTGGAATGGGCAGTTCATGGGCTTCATGCGATATTCCGCATCGTCCAGCTCCATGACATCGAACATGTTCTGCGCGTAATAGCCTTCGTGGCCGCTGGTCTGCCAGAGCTGGCGGCGCGCCACGTGTGGCGTATGCACCAGCGAGTACCCGCGCTTGAGATACTCGGCGCGCATCCAGTCTTCCATCTCCTTGCGGATGATGCCACCCTTGGGATGCCAGAAGATAAGCCCGGGACCTGCGAGTTCCTGGATCGAAAACAGGTCGAGCTGCTTGCCGAGAACCCGATGATCGCGCTTCTTGGCTTCTTCGATCGAGTTCAGGTAAGCGTCGAGATCCTTCTTCGAGTAAAACGAAGTTCCATAGATGCGCTGCAGCTGCGGATTCTTTTCGTCGCCCAGCCAGTACGCGCCCGCGATATTAAGCAGTTTGAAAGCCTTGATCTTGCCGGTTGAAGGAATATGGGGACCGCGGCAGAAATCCAGAAACTTGCCCGTCTTGTAAATCGAAATCTTTTCATCGGGCGTAGTGAACTGCTCGATGAAGTGGCATTTCATGAAGTCGCCTTCTTCTTTGAACTTCTCCAGCCCTTCTTTCCGGGGCACGAACTCGCGCGCGTACGGAATGTTCTGCTGCGCAAGCTCCTGCATTTTCTTTTCGATCTTCTCCAGATCTTCCGGCGTAAAAGCCGTCGGGCGATAGAAGTCGTAAAAGAACCCATTCTCCGTCGCGGGACCGTGTCCGAGTTTCGTCTCCGGGAACAATTCCAGCACTGCCGCTGCCAGCAGGTGAGCAGACGAATGTCGATAGATCCCCAGCGACTCGGGGTCTTTCTCGGTCAGGATGCGGAGTTCGGTGTCCTCTTCGAGCGGACGCGTCAAGTCGATCAAGGTGCCATGGTCGCCGTTGGAGCCGGGCTCCCCTGGCTTCGAGGCGGCTTGGCTCGCTCCGAGTGGCACAGCCTTGGCTGCAATCGCAGCGTCCGCCAGGCGAGGGCTGATCGACTTGGCAATGTCCAGGGCGGTCGTGCCCTTGGGAACGTCTTTGATGCTCCCATCGGGAAGCTGAACATGAATGTTATCGGGCATAGAGAAAGGCCTTCAGGCTTGCTGGAAAAACTCAAGTTTATCATCGCCCGGTGACACCCGCCGTTCGGCAACGGCGCTAATGCACCCGCGGCTTTTCTACTTCGCAAGCCGGCATCGGCGCGCGTTGTGTGGTCTTTTCTACCAGTTCCGCCGGATTGTTCGTAGGTCGGCCAAGCAGAAAACCTTGAATCTCATTGCTTCCGATCTCGGTCATCACCTGAAGTTGCTTTGAGGTCTCGACCCCTTCCACAATGACACGCATGCCTAGATTGTGAGCGAGCACTACCAGAGAGTGCACCATGGCGCGGATCTCCGGCCTCGTCTCGAGGTCACTCACAAACGACCGGTCGATCTTCAGCGCGTCGAAGGGAAGCCGCGGCAGGTAACTGAGACAGGAATATCCCGTGCCGAAATCGTCGATCGCCAGGCTGATGCCGAGATCGCGCAGCCGTTGCATCTTCTCCGCCGCACTGCCTGCGCCGCTCAGCATCACCGACTCGGTGAGCTCCAGTTGCAGTAGGCGCGGCGCAAGGCCCGTGTGCGCCAGGACCTCCGTGACTTCCTCAACAAAGGTTTCGCGCGCGAACTGCAGGCTCGAAACGTTGACCGCGACCTGGATCGGGTAGGCGGCGATCTTCTGCCATTGCACTGCGTCGCTGCAGGCGCGCTCCAGAATGTACGCCCCCAGCGGGATGATGAGGCCGCTTTCCTCGGCAATCGGAATGAACTTCGCTGGCGAGATCGTACCCAACGTCGGGTGCAGCCAGCGCGCCAGCGCTTCAAATCGCGTCAGCCGGTGGCTGCCCGTCTCGAACTCGGGCTGATACGACAAGGTAATCTCACCATGCGCGATGGCAATGCGAAGTTGATTCTCCAGGTTGAGCCGCTCGCGGACCGTTACCCCAAGGTCTTCCGTGAAGTACATGGCACGATTCTTGCCCGAACGCTTCGCGGAATACATCGCGCTGTCGGCCTGCTGCAGCAAATCATCCGCATTTGAGCCGTTGTCGGGAAAGATGCTGATGCCGATGCTCGCGCTGATAGTGATTTCATGATTGTCGATGAGAAACGGAGCTGCCAGTACATCGAGCAACGTTTGTGCGATGGGTCCGGCGTGTGAAGCCACGCCAAGCCCGGTGAGTACGACCGAGAACTCGTCCCCTCCCAGGCGGGCGAGCGTATCGGATTTTCGCACCCGCGAAGAAAGACGCTCCGCCACCGAACTCAATAGCAGATCACCCACCGAATGACCCAAGCTGTCATTCACAAGCTTGAAGCCGTCGAGATCGATATAAAGCAGCGCCACCATGCGATTCTGGCGTTTGGCAACCGCCAATGCGTGCCCCAGGCGATCGGCGAGCAAGCGTCGATTGGGTAAGCCGGTTAGTTCGTCGTTTAAGGCTTGATATTGGAGCTGCCGCTCCACTTTCTTCTTCTCGACATCACGCTTCTCCAATTCGCTCAGCATGCTGTTGAAGCCACTGCCAAGTTGCGCAATTTCGTCTTCACCCCTGATCGAGACCCGCTTTGAGAAATCCTGGCGTTGCGTCACTTCCTGCATCGCGGCCGCGAGCGCGTACACCGGCTTCGAAATCTCGCGCTGCAACAGAGAGCCGGAGATACCTCCCACCAGGAGCGCTAACATCAGCAGCAAGAAAGCAACCCGCACCAGATGATCCCAGCGCCTTTCCAGATCAATCTGGTCGGCCCTGAGAAACAGCGTCCCTTGCACTTCCCCTTGATGGGTCACTCGCCTTTGCAGGGAGGAGAATCCGCGTTGGACCGCAAGAGACGAACGGGGCCGCAGTGGGCAAGGCTCAACATCGACTGTGCGTCGATACTGGGCAAACAAATTGCCAGATATGTCATAGAGACACGCGCTCACAATCGGAGGCTCGGCACGCAATGCCTGCAGAACCTCGGCGGCAGCTTTCGGATCGTCAAAGCTGAGGGCGGCGGTCGAGTTCTCTCCCACAACTTCCGCCAGCGTCGAAAGCCTGCTTTCCAGTTGGGCTCGCGAGCTCATCGAATCCAGCACGAGAAATGACGCCATCAGGGTGGCGGCAGCCACGCTGCTCGCCGCAACCGCCATTAACGTCATCTTGTATGCAAAATTCAGCGGCGGTATTCGCAGTTTTTGCAGAAAACTCATCTCGCCACACCTCCGCCGGATTTGACTAGGTGGGCTACGCTGAGCAGACGCGAGCTGATCTTCACTCCCGCCCTTTGCGCCGCTTCAACGTTCACCTGGACTTCAATCTGATCGCCGATCCGCACTAGGCCCACCATGCCTCCCTCTTGCGCAAACCATTCGCTCTCGCCGACCGTCAATAAGTTCCTCTTTTCCGGCACTGAGTGTTTGTGACCCGTGACATAGAGCACGCTGCAGTCGTCAAGTTCGGCTTCTGGCGCGAGAAACAGCACGTGAATCGTCCGATCCAAGCTGGTCTTGCCGTCTAACATCTTCTGAAAGGTGTCGCCGGAGGCGTGATCACCCAGAAAGCAAAGGTTCAGGTCGTGATTCTCCGGCGCCCAATCGATGTATTTCGTCAGGTTAAAGACGTACGCTGCTCGCACGGCCCGCTCATCGCGGGACTGCGCACCACACAGCACGCTGCCCCCGAAAGCCAGCAGCCATCCCAATACGTACAGGCAGACCGATCTCGAAACGCGCGCAGGCAGGCGCATAGACCATAGAGATCGGCAGTATTTCGAAGCACAGAGACATACGAACGCTTTCCCGAGTTACAAGCGTAACTAGCTTGCTAAGCGAAAGCCGCTTCTTTGTCAGAACTGTCTGGATTATCAAACTGTTACGTGGCTACGACTCGGAGCAATGCCCGTGAATGAGCGCAACGTGTTAGAAATCCCAAACAAGATTGGCGACATTCCAGCTGTCGGAACGAGCATCAGCCCTCCCAGGAGCAACTCGAAGTGCTTGTCAATGCGCTGGAAGATTGGCTAGCATGGGTGGCGCCTTGGGCCTCTATCCCAACCACTGAAAGGAAATCCCCCCTGTGAAGAATATTTTGCTCGCGATTGTTACGTCGCTCCTGCTGGTTGTCTCCCTCGCCTATGCTCAGAAAGTGAAAGATACCTCGGACCTCGAGAAAGTACACGAGCATATCCGGGAAGCTATCGACGAAATGAACCATGCCCGCGAGGCCAATCATTACGACATGGCAGGACATGGCGCAAAGGCGGAAGAGCATCTGAAGTCAGCGGAGCACGAGTTGAAGCTGGCAATTGATGCTGCCAAAGCAGGCAAGTAAGCGACAGAAGAATGCGATCGCAGCCGCTCTATCGGCTGACACATCGCAACAGTTACGAAAGCGCCTCTCCCGACAACTGGGCACGAGGCGCTTTTCGTTCTTACAACAGGCTGCGCTCCTGACTTCCCCGTGCCCTCCCGCAAAATGTGTGATCCTTCTCATCTCAGGTAAAGCCCGGTTCGACATTCCAGAACCGATTTGCGAAGCTGATCCCGGACCTTCAGGCAGGAGACAAGCCGATGGCGGAAGCCGAAATCTACGATGCCCTCGTAATCGGATCTGGACAGGGTGGGACACCTTTGAGCCGAACCCTTGCCGAAGCCGGCCTGCGAACTGCGTTGATCGAGCGCGAGCACGTCGGCGGCACGTGTGTGAACGAAGGCTGCACTCCAACCAAGACCATGGTAGCTTCGGCGCGCGTGGCCTACCTTGCGCGGAGAGGCGCCGACTTTGGCCTGAACGCCACATCCATTCACATCGATATGGAAAAGGTGCGCGAACGCAAGCGCGTCATCGTTGACCAGTTCCGCAACGGCAGTCAGGCGCGTCTTGAGAAAACCAGAGGCCTCGATCTCATCTTCGGCGAAGCCCATATGCTGCCGAAGTCTCCGCCCGCAGAAAGAACCCACCCGGTACGCGTCGTCACGAAAAGCGGAGTTCGGCTCCTAACCGCTCCCAAAATCTTCATCAATGTCGGCACGCGTGCCACCGTTCCGCACATCCCCGGCCTCGCGGCCGCGCCTTTTCTCGATAACAAGTCGATTATGGAACTCGATGCCGTTCCCGAGCATCTGCTCATTCTGGGAGGCGGCTATATCGGCGTGGAATTCGGGCAGATGTTTCGCCGGTTTGGTAGCCGCGTCACGATCATGCAAAGGAGCGAGCGGCTCCTTACATCGGAAGATCCGGACGTCGCTGACGAAATCGCCAAGATCCTGCGGGAGGATGGCATCGACCTTCTGCTCTCTGCTCAGGCTACGCGAGTATCATCCACCCCAGGAAACATTTCCCTCGAAGTCTCGAGCCAGGGCAGTACCGCGATCGTGCAGGGCTCTCATCTCCTGGTGGCCACCGGGCGCGCGCCGAACTCGGATTCCCTCGAAGTAAAAGCGGCTGGCATCGCCACCGATGCCCGCGGCTGGATTCAATCGAACCACCGCCTCGAGACCAACATCCCAGGAATCTGGGTGCTGGGAGACGTCAAAGGCGGCCCGATGTTTACCCACATTTCCTACGACGACTTTCGTGTCCTGAAAGCTAACGTTCTCGAAGGAAAGAGTGCCAGTATCGACGGCCGCATGGTGCCTTATACGGTGTTCCTAGATCCCCAACTCGGCCGCATAGGCATGACCGAAGAACAAGCGCGCGGGAGCGGCAAAATGGTCCTCGTGTTCAAGATGCCCTCCAACCGCGTGGCTCGCGCACTCGAAATGGACGAGCCTCGCGGCTTCTGGAAGGCAGTCGTCGACGAACAAAGCGGACAGATTCTGGGCGCAGCAATTCTCAGCATCGAAGGTGGAGAAATCATGGCGGCTCTGCAATCAGCAATGATGGGAAAGCTGCCGTATCCGCGCCTGCGCGATGGCATCTGGGCCCATCCTACCCTGGCCGAGGGATTCAACAACCTCTTCGTCTAGATTTTCCCTGCGCCACTGAAACGGGGAAGCTGCTGCGCACCCTTGATTAAGAACCGCCTGTCTGCCATTTGCCTTCTTAGGCCGCTTTGCGCCTGCGATTGGCTTCGTACAGAACCTCGCCAAACGCTTCGTTGAATGCGGGGATATCGGCGGGTTGCCGGCTACTGACCCAGTTGCCATCGCGCACCGTCTCCTGATCTTCCCACTCGGCTCCCGCATTTCGCAGGTCATCCTGAATCGTGTAGTAGCTCGTCATGTGGCGGCCTTCCACCAGGTCAGCTGAGATGAGTAACCAGGGAGCGTGACAAATCACGCCGAACGCCTTTTCATCTTCATCCATCTCCTGCACAAAAGAACGGGCGTCATCGTCCATGCGCAGAAAGTCGGCATTTAGCGCGCCGCCCGGCAGCAGAACTGCGTCGAACTGTTCCGGATCGGCTTGGCCGATCGGCATATCCACTTTGAACATCTCGACTTTCTCGTCGTGCTTCATGGCCTGAATTTGGCCGGACTTGGGCGAAATCAGCGTGGTCTTGGCCCCATTCTGGTCAAGAAATTTGCGCGGCTCGGCGAGCTCAGCCTGCTCGACTCCATCGGTGGCAAGGATTGCGATGCGAATTCCTTTAAGGTCTGGCATGGAGGGCACTCCTCAATGAGAGATTGAATGCAGCTAGTCTCAGGGACATCGCTAACGCTGGCGATCAGGTCAAGCCTGCAGAGATTTCTCGGAAGTTCGGTAGGGGAACATCGTCAATCGGCGCTTTGTGCGCCGAGGTTTCTCGCTTAGTCGGACGGCGCCCATGCAAAGCCGGTCACAGTTCCGCCGGCAGGCCGAAACCTTCTGGAAGCTGGATGCGCAAGCCGTATTTGATCGCGATCTGCATGGTGCGCTCGATGACGCCTGGCCGGTGCGGTGGCGGCGCCGAGAAATCTCTGGCCGGATCGCCAATCTCACGAAAGAAATTCTCGAAGCCCGCCGGAGAAATCATGAGCAGCTTGCGTGCCGGCAACGCGCTGATGTTTTTGTAAGCATGCGCTATCCCGCGCGGTGCGCGCACTAGGGTGTTCGGTCCGGCCTCGAAATTCTGCTCTCCGATCATGAATGAGAAGCGCCCTTCGAGCACGTAGAACGTCTCGTCTTCATGCGTATGCGTGTGCGCGGGCGGCCCGTTTTGCGGAAAAGTTAGACTTTCGATGACCGTCAGGCTGCCGCCAGTGTCGGCACCGGTGAGTTTGAAGGTATACAGTTCGCCCAGCACCCAGAAGGATTCGCCTTCGTTCTTCTGAAAGACGAATTGCGGTAGTTCCGGCGTCGCTGATTGCATCACTGCGCATCCGCATCGCTCTCTGTTTCACGAAAGCAATGAGGTCCCTTGCGCCTAAGCTTGCTGTCTGCTCCTTAATTATCGCACCGATGTTGCGCTGAACCAGCAATTCAATCGATAAAATAAATGGTCAGGAGCTACGATGCGACAACGCAGGTTGGGGAATTTCGAACTGAGTATCTTTTCCGATGGCACGTACCCACTCGATGGCGGCGCATTTTTCGGCGTTGTCCCAAAAGTGATCTGGTCGAAGAAGGCACATGCCGATGAACGCAACTTCGTGCAGGCCGGCTTGAATTCATTGCTCATTCGCACCGGCTCCCACAACGTGCTGGTGGAAACCGGAATTGGCAATAAGCTTTCCGAGAAGATGTTCAAGATTTACGGCCAACCCGCCAAACTCATCGAGAATCTGGCCATCGCAGCGGTGAAGCCTGAAGACATCGACATCGTAATCAACACGCATCTGCACTTCGACCACTGCGGTTGGAACACCGTTCGCATGGGTGAGTCCGTGGTCGCTACGTTTCCGCGGGCGAAATACTTTGTCCAGCGCGGCGAATGGGAGTACGCGCAGAATCCGAGCGATCGCGACGGCGTGAGCTACATCAGTGAAAACTACGACCCCCTGGTCAAAAGCGGGCAGATGGAATTGGTCGATGGCAGCCGCGAGATCGTTCCCGGTATCCGCGTCGAAAGATTTCCCGGCCATACTGCCAACCTGCAGTCCGTCATCGTCGAGAGCAACGGCGAGACCGCTTGCTATATCTCCGACCTCATTCCTACAAGCGCCCACCTCGAATTGCCCTGGGTCATGGCATTCGATCTCTATCCGCTCGACACGATGGCCAGCCGCAAGCGTTACTACGAATGCGCCCTGAATTCAGCCGGCTCGGATAAATGGCTGACCGTCTTCACTCACGATCACGCCGTTCCTTGGGCTTACGTGGAACGTGACGAGAAAGGGCGCTTCAATCCACGCCTGCCAGGCTAGTGTTGACTTCGCTGCACCAGGGACGCGAGTACGCCGCCCGGTCATTCAAGCCGAGCTGAAGCTGAAAAGCACTTCTGAAACCGATCGCACATAGACGATGTGTCGCCGGTGCTCAAGGAGACGAGCAGAGCAGTTACAAGGATCTGGGCGCCACTTTGCCGGTATACTGGTATGAGTTGCGGGCGCTATTCGAGCCTAAATGGTTCACTCCATCCCCTGGCGCCCCGCTTTGCAAGTACCTGCTGGAATCGTCCGTACATAGCGTCCAAGGCCGCGGTTTCCACTGCCTGTCGCTTGCCTGTATGCTCATTCCGCTCGGGAAAGCAGCCAATGCACGGGGAACTCCAAGACCAGGGTGAAGTTTCTGACAGGCTTATATCCCGATGAATGGTACACGCAGGGCCGATTTGTGCGCCTTGCCAACTGGTTTCTCACGCTGCTGATCTGCCTGATCCCGCTGCTTGCCGGGGCACAGCAGGAGCCGCAAAGCCCTCCCGCGGCCCTGAACCCCACCACCTCGTCGCCGGACGCAGGGAACACGCCAAGCCCGGGGAGCAAATCCGCCCAGGGTGCGGATGCCGACGATGAAGTTCCCAAACGCATTTTCTGGATCATTCCAAACTTCATGACGGCGAACGATCAGCCGGAAAATCGCGGCCCGCTCACTACCAGGCAGAAGTACACCATTGCTTGGCATCAATTCGCCGACCCCAGCGCCCACTTCGGCAACTTGTTGCAGGCCGCCATTTCGCAAGCTGCCGACGGTATCCCTCACTACGGCCAGGGTTGGGGCGCGTTCGGCGAACGGTTCCTGGCCCAGGAAGGCGACCAATTCACACAGAGTTTCCTGATTTACGGGGTGCTACCTCAACTCTTGCACCAGGATCCTCGCTACTTCCGCAAAGGGACCGGGTCGCCTCTGTCGCGAATCGGTTATGCCGCGTCCCGCGCTTTAATCGCAAGAAGAGATAACGGCAACCGCGTCTTCAACGCGTCCCAGGTTTTCGGACAGCTCGGGCAAGCCGCGATTTCACTCAGCTACTACCCTCAGCAAGACCGAGACGTGAAAGGATTGTTTCTCGGATGGGCGGTCAACCAGACCTACAACATTGGCTGGAATCAGTTGAAAGAGTTTAGTCCTGACCTGAACACGTACCTGAAACGCCGCGCGCAGCGCAAGCGCGCCAAGCAACTCGAAAAACAACATTTCGATAACCCTGCGCAGGCTGGAAAAGATTAGGCTCCGGTTACTGTACCTCGGCCGGTTCGGCCGAAAGTGTACTCTCCGCCAGCCGCGCCTCGAAAAACTGCTCTACGCTGCTGAGGATCTCCGGCGCCGATTTGGATTCGTAGATCTGCTTGCGAAGCGCCGCGCCGCCCGGCACGCCATGCGTAAACCACGATGCGAACTGCTTCATCTTGCCTTCCGCGTCACGAAATCCTTCCTCGATCAACATGCGGAAGTAAGTGCGGATCATGGCGTAGCGGTCTGCTTCGGTCGGGTGTTCATAAGCTGCAAAACCGCGTTGAACATTTTGCCCCGAGGCGTCCCGTCCGCTCGCTCCGTGGAAGTTCGCCGCGTATTGCTCGATCTGGCGGAAAATCCACGGGTTCGCCGGAGCCGTGCGCCCGATCATGACGGCGTCGCATCCCGTCTGCGCGACCATCGCACAAGCATCTTCCGGCGTGCGGATGTCTCCGTTCCCAATCACCGGGATCTTTACCGCTTGCTTCACCGCGCGAATCCACTCCCATCGCGCCTGCCCGCTATACCCTTGCTCGCGAGTGCGGGCATGGAGAGCAACCGCCGCCAGTCCGCACTCCTCTGCCATCCTCGCCAGTTCCACGCACACGATTTCCTCGTCGTTCCACCCCGCGCGGAACTTCACCGTGAATGGAATCGTGACTGCCTTGCGGACCGAGCGAAATATTTCCCCGATCAGCGGCAAGTCACGAAGCAATCCGGATCCGCCGTTGCACTTCACGACTTTCTTCGCCGGGCACCCGAGATTCAGATCGACAAGATCGAATCCCAGATCCTCTACCATGCGGGCGGCCTCGGCCATCACCTGTGGATTGCTCCCAAAAAGCTGCGCCGAAATCGGGTGCTCATCTTCATAAAAGTGAAGGTAGCGTTTGGCCTTCTGATCCTTCTTTCGCAGGACACCGTCCGCCGAGGTGAACTCGGTCATGATCAGTCCGCAACCACCCAAATTTCGAATGAAGCGCCGGAAGACCGTGTCCGTTACCCCAGCCATGGGAGCGAGCACGGTCGCGGGTGCAATCGGCACATTGCCGATCGCGAACCTCGCAGGTACGCGCGCCTGAGGCTGCGTTGCCGCAGGTGCCGGCGGGACCGGGTTTTCCCAGCGCTTGTGCATCTTGCCTCTATTTTACTGCGGCCCGCGAAATCGGCCCTTTCCGGTGGCGGGACGGCCGGAACACAGGTAGTCAAACCGTCTTTTCCGAGCCAGCCCGATGTGCCAGAATCGCATCCATAGGAGTAAGCCCCGGAAAGGTCACGCCAGCCATGAGCGATAGCAGCGTCCAGCAACAGATAGCCACCGCAAACGAGCCGCGCAAATGGATTGCCGCCATCATCGGAGGCGTCGTTCTTGGCGAGGCGCTCTGGTCGATGCTGCAAATTCTGGTCCGCGACTGGGCCACCCCCGCGCTGCAGAATGCCCTCGGCCAGGCACCGACGCACAACCAGGCGGCTTTCGAACCTTTACCGCTGGTCATCGCCTTCGTCGAAGCCTGCCTGGCCGCCATCCTCCTCGTCTTACTGATGTCGATGGCGCAGCGACGCGTACGGGTGGTCGTGCGAACAGTACCGGCGTCGAGCGTAGCGACCCAGCCGGCGATGACGGCAATTTCAGCACCCCAGGTTCCCGTACCTCCAGCTCCCGCACCCCTTCCGACGGCCTCAACCCGCGTAGCGCCCGCCACCCCGCCGATCGCGTCCATTCCTCAAACCCAGCGACCTGTTGCTGGTGCAGCAGCGGCAAATGTCGCGCCGGTTTCGATCCCAGCCACTGCGGCGCCGATCGCTTCGACCCCAATCCCGCGGCCGCCCCAGCCACAGGGCGCGCAAGTCTCGCCGCAACCCGTCCCGGCACCACCGGCTTCCCCGCAGCCTCCGATCGCCGCCCCGTCCCAGCCAAAGCCTGCGGCCGCTAAGCCTGTGCCCGCGCCTCCGAAGAAACCCAAGGTCGTCTACTACAACAGCGTCGGGGAGCCGATCGAGGAGTAAAGACACCCTCGAGAACATCCCCAGCATTCAGCCCGATCACGGTTCAATGTAGCCAAAGGTCTCCGACGCCTGTCCGCCAAAAGAAAAGCCCTCGCCTTCGCGAGGGCTCTTCCATTTCCTGAGAATCGTCGACTTGCGGTTTCCCCTTCTACTTTGCTGCGGGCTTGCCGTCTTTCGCGTACTTGCGGCGGAAGCGCTCGACGCGCCCAGCCGTGTCGATCATCTTCTGCTTGCCTGTGAAGAACGGATGGCAGGCGGCGCAGATTTCGACGTGAATCTCGCCCTTATGGGTCGAGCGGGTGGTGAAGCTGTTGCCGCATGCGCACAGCACGCGCGTTTCGTTATAGACGGGATGAATGGCTGCTTTCATGTGTGTTTGGACCTCGATGCCGAATCTTTGATTATACGAGAGCCACGAAGGATTCGGCAACGGTGTAACGGGCTCATTTTGTGTGGGTTGCGCCTCCGCCGACCCTAACCCAATTCCTGTGGGGTACGTTCCGGCCTGAACATTCTCCCGCAGATCCTTAGCCAGGCGCCAGAAGTGCCGCTGGATTTTTGCGGTTGACAATCGCTTTGATTAGTACAATAGTGACTGTGTCATGACTGACTTAATACTGTTGGCAACCCTGCTCGACGGCCCCAAGCATGGCTACCAGCTCAAAAAACAAGCCGGCATGATCTTCGGGCAAGGCGCCATCCACAACAATCTCGTCTATCCCCTGTTGCGACGCTTTACCGAACACGGGTGGGTTAGCAAGAAAAGCGCAGCAGGCGAACGAGGTCAGACCAAGCAGCAGTACGCGATCACCGCCGCGGGCCGAAAGGAACTCATCGACCGGCTTAGCGATTTCAACCAGGAAGCCGCGCGTGCGGAAGACGGCTTCCGCATTCGGGTCGCGCTGCTTGCCATGCTTCCCAATACCAGTCAGGCCAACATTCTGGCCGCGCGCGACCACGCGCTGGCTACCCAGGACGCGCACCTCACCGCACTTCAGAAGGCCGTCGAGTTGACTGTCTATCCCGCCGAGGTGGTGAAGTTCATGCGCGAGCAGATTGCCCTGGAGCGCAAATGGATCCGTCGGCTGGAAAAGCTGCGTTCCAAGAACTGTTCCCCACAGGAGCACGAATGACCGGCGAATGGGGGGCGATGATCTTCTGGTTCGCGATCATCGAAATCGCCGCTCGACATCTCAGTCTGGGCTACCCCAAACGTCCGGTAAGGAGAACGCCATGAACGCACACGCCGCGGGACAAGCTCTACGTTGGATCTGGCTGATATGGATCCTCTACTGGTTCGGCACCGCAATTGGCTCACCGCGTACCGTGCGGCGCGAACCCATCGCCCAGCGCTTGAGTACGATCGTGATCATGGTGACTGCTGTCTTGCTGCTTGGGATCCTCGACGCCAACTTCGCCGTTTTGGTGCAGCGCTTCGTCCCCGACGGCGAGTGGCCCCGCTGGCTCGGACTCGCCGTCACCCTGGCCGGGCTTTTCTTTACCGTGTGGGCCCGCATTCATCTCGGCAAATTCTGGAGTGCGCGTGTCGGCTTGAAAGAAAATCACGAACTCATTCAGTCGGGTCCCTACGCCTGGGTGCGCCACCCGATTTATACCGGAATCCTGAGCGCAACCATTGGTTCGGCGCTCGTCGTGGGCGAGTACCGTGCCCTGCTCGCTGTGGTTCTGGTCTGGATCGCGCTGCTGATGAAGGCACACCGGGAAGAACGGCTTCTCTCCCAGCAGTTCGGGGACGCCTACCAACAATACCGGCAGCGCACGGGCGCGCTCGTCCCAAGATTCTGAGACAAGATTCTCGGATCTGAACGCCGCCTTGGAACAAAAAGGGCAGGAGCTTGGCTCCTGCCTGCGAATCTTTTGCCCAACCCCAGATTATTTCTTGTTGACGGCTTTTTTGAGTTCCGCGCCAGGCGTGAACTTAGCGACGCGGCGTGCGGCAATTTTGATGGTGGCACCCGTCTGCGGATTCCGGCCATTGCGGGCCTTTCTCTGCGAGACGCCAAATGTGCCGAAGCCAATCAAGGCTACACGGTCACCCTTTTTCAGGGCGGAGGTAATGCTTTCGACGGCAGTGTCGATCGCGGTGGTAGCTTGCGTCTTGCTGATATCGCAAGCGGCCGCGATGCGGTCCACGAGATCCGCTTTGTTCATCTTCTCTCCTCGTGCAGAATTCCTTGTCTGTCGCCGATGCTGGCGCTGGGGAAGGTCGCTGCCGCGACGGAACTCTGTCGGCAGCTATTTTCACGCGAGTTTTCAGCTTGTCAACTGCCAAAATGCGCCAGCATCGGGTGATTCGCACAATGGCGTAGTCCGCCGCCACCATCCGGGCCTGCGGATCGTAGTAGCGAGTCTGATTCCACGCGGAAGAACAATCGCACTCGGTCGCAATCTTTCCGACCCGCCCCTCGCATCGTTACTGCAAAGGGATGTTACTTTGAAACGTTGAAACTGAAACTTTGAAACCTGTCTAAGAACGCTTCCCTCCTGCAAAGCTTCGATTTCGTTTTCCGCCAGCGTCCACAGCCGAGGCGAACCGTCCACAGGATGTGCACAAGGCCCCCGGCTTTTGCCCTTGCGCCAAACCGCGTGCGGGGTGCACAGTCAAAGTAGATCGACGCCGACCAGAAAGGCTTGGGATGACGAAGTTGCAGGTGGAAGTGTGCGCGCAGTGTGAGGGAACAGGCTGGAAAACGGTTGCGGTCGGAGGAGATCGTCGCGTCGCACGCTGCGATTGCCGCATCAAAGACCGCGCTGCGACCTTACTGGCCACCGCCCGCATCCCGAAGCGCTATGAGCATTGCGAACTCTCAAGCTATACCAGCGACTTTCCCGGTGCCCATACATCGCTAGGCATGGCTCACCTCGCCGCCAGCCGATTTGCTTCCGAGTATGACCCGCGCGAGGGCACCGGTCTGCTGCTCATCGGAAAGATCGGTACCGGCAAGACACATCTTGCCGTCGGCATCCTCAAAGAACTGATCCTGCAGCGCGGTGTCCCCTGCCTGTTCTGCGACTACCGCGAACTGCTCAAGGAAATCCAGAACTCCTACAACAGTTCCGTACAGACCACTGAACTTGAAGTCTTGCGCCCCGTCTTCGAAAGTGATGTGCTGGTCCTGGACGAACTTGGAGCGGTCAAGCCCTCCGAATGGGTCTGGGATACGGTCAGCTTGATTCTCAATACGCGCTACAACAACAACCGCACCACCATCATCACCACGAACTTCGAAGATCAGGCAGCGGCCGGCGCCTCCGGAAATCTATCCGCTCTCCGCAGCGCGGTCCGCGAAGAGACGCTGGGCGACCGGATCGGCGAGCGGATGCGCTCTCGCCTTCATGAGATGTGCCGCATCGTACGCATGGATGGCGCCGACTTCCGCCAGAAATTCCGCAGCGCAAATTTTCGATAGATCAAATTCCACCGTAAAGCCAAAAAGTCGAAAAAAGAAAACCGTTTCAGCATTCGAAATTGGGACCCGAGAACGCCCTGGTGCCCCAGGTTCGCGCAGAGTGCGCGCGAACCTGGGATTCCGGCACAGAGCCAAAAATTTTCCGCTTCGCGAACTTCGCGCAACCTTCGTGTCCTTCGCGGTCTAGGATTTCTGCCTTTCGCTGCCCTTGAGGTTTCTCTGAAATTCTGTGTGATAAGGTTCCCCCCAAAAGTCGATCCTGAAAAAGCCTCGCGCATCCACATAGAATGTCCCTGTGCTCACCCAGCGGCTGGAGTTTGATCTTGCGTGCGACATCGAGATTCTCGCGAGCGCGCCCTCGTCCTCAGCCGTATTCTTGCTGCGCAGCCGCGAGGATGCCGAACCGTACGTCGGCAAAACGGCAAACCTCCGCCGCAGACTCACTCGCCTGCTTGGCCCGGCCGAAACCGGTTCCCGGCGCCTGAATCTCCGCAAGCAGACCCGCATCATCGAGTTCCAACCCACCGGCTCCGACTTCGAGTCGGGCTTTCTCCTCTATCGCTTGCTACGGGCAACTTTTCCTCATGCTTATACGAAGAAGCTGCGCCTGCGTTTCGCACCGCTGGTGAAGCTGCATCTCGAAAACAAATACCCGCGCGCCTCGGTCACACGCCGCATCGGCAAACTTCACGGCCGATCGCTCTACTACGGTCCATTTCTTTCTCGCGCGGCGGCCGAGAAATTCATGAACGACTCGCTCGATTTCTTCAAGATGCGGCGCTGCGTCGAAGACCTGCACCCCGATCCCGCATTTCCCGGCTGTATTTACTCCGAGATGAAGATGTGCCTCGCTCCCTGCTTCAAGGGCTGCAGCGATGCGGAATATCGCAACGAAGTCGAAGGCGTGCAAAACTTCTTCGACTCGGCGGGCCTGTCACTCGTACGCGAGATTGAGCGCGCCCGCGAGCGCGCTTCCGAAGAACTGGCTTTTGAAGAAGCTGCCACCCAGCACGCCCGCATCGACAAACTCAAGCCGTTGCTCTCCCAACTCCCCGAGGCCGTCCAGCGTATCGACCGCATGCTGGCCGTGATGGTGCAACCTTCCGCCGAACCCGGATGCGTCGCCCTGTTTCGCGTCGACGCCGCTGTGCTCTCTGGTCCGATCGCGTTTCCAATTCAGGCGGCGGAGCACACCAAGTCCCAATCCATGGAAGCGCGCGTCGACCAGGCCCTTCAATCTACGCCGGTCGCCGGACCTGTAAGCGTGCTCGAAACCATGGAGCACCTGGCCATCTTGAAGCGCTGGCTGTATCGAGGAACGCGTGTAGGCGAAATTTTCTTCGCGAATGAGGCCGGAGAACTCCCGATGCGACGTCTGGTCCGGGGAATTTCGCGGGTCTATCGCGGAGAATCGGCCGAGCCTGCACCCGTTCCCGCTCCTCCGGCATCGTAAGAGAGACTTTCAGGAGGAATTTTATGGCGGATTCGCAAAAATCTCTTCGCGAGCACGTCGTCTACTTGCTCAAGGGGGAAGGCGCACATGCCACTTTCGATGCGGCGGTCGAAGACTTTCCCGCCAGCCTGCGCGGCCAGAGAGTCAAGGATTTCCCGCACACGGCATGGATGCTGCTCGAACATCTTCGGCTGGCACAGCTGGACATCCTCGACTACAGCCGGAACCCGAAACACTCATCCCCCAAGTGGCCCGAGGGCTATTGGCCACAACAGGAAGCGCCGCCGAGCGACCATGCCTGGCAGAAGAGCATAGCCGGCTTTCAATCTGACTTGAAAACGATGCAGAGCCTGGTCGCGAATCCCGAGACCGATCTGTTCGCCGTCTTGCCTGGAACCGATGGGCACACCGTCTTGCGCGAAGCGCTCCTCGTCGCCGATCACAACTCGTACCACATCGGGCAGTTGGTCATGCTGCGCAAGCTGCTCGGCAAATGGGAGAGCTAAGCGATTACTTCCTGGTAAGCCTGCGCTCCTCCGTGCACTTCCTGGCTCTCGGGCGCACTGCGCTTGCGGAAGATCGCGCGCACGCCTTCGCGCCAGCGCTCGTCGATTCCGACCAGCGTCCAGTGAATCCCCGGGTGCACATAGTGCAAAAGCGTGTCGGTTGCGGGATGGATGTGCAGCGTGGGCGCTACCAGGAACAGCAGTGGGTCGGCCAGCGAAATCTCGCGCCCCGCGAAATAGCCGGCGGAGGTGAACTCGCCGCGCGCGTGGTGCCATTTGACCCTCGACCAGTAATCCAGCCCTTGGAGTGGAAGGTGAATGTCCTCGTCCGCTTTCAGTTCCAGTACCGCCAGGCGGCCCTCGCGCGTCACTGCCAGCACGTCGAGCATCGCCCGATCCGAGGCCGAAAACGCGGGCACTTGCGAATAGTGGTGCGCCGTGTCGAGCCGCGGATCGACTGCCGTCAGGTCGCGCAACACCAACGACTCAAGCCATCGCTCGGGCTGGAGTCGCCACAATGGTTGGAAGCGCGATCCGAGCGTCTGGCGGGTCGTTCGCAAGCGTTGAATAAGAGTGCGCCACGGCCCTTCGCTCGATTCATCTAGAAGGCGTTCTTCAGCTCCAATCCCAAACACGAGCTCCTCTCCGTTGCGGAACGAGCCTTCCGACTGCGCGATGCGTGCGCGGGCGAATTCGAGGCCATGCCAGCGGAAGGCGACTTCCCCGGCCGACAAAACCGCCACTTCCGCCTCCGGCAGAAGCGTCAGGACCTGGTGAATCGATTTCTCAAAGCGCCCGAGGGCTGCCGTCTCATCCGGGCAACGCACCAAGTGCGTCGCCAGATTTCCGCGGTCTGCGCAATCCACTTGCTCGACGGCATCCTCCCTCTCGTCAAATTCAAATATCTCCCACTTCGCCGCGCCGGGATGCAGATGCGCCATTCTCTCCCGGGTTAGTGCCGACGTCGCTCGCGGCACAAACAACTTCAGTCCCTCGACTAGTGTCCGCGGGGCCTGCGAACGCCGGCAGGTATCCAGCCATAGAATTCCAAACGTCAGCGCGGCATCGATCGAAGTTTGCGTTTCCTGTTGATTCACTCCCAGCAGCGCATAGGCGGTGCGGCCGCGCTTCACCATACCCCGGGCATAGATGGGGCCGAACGAGCGTTCAAGGTCCATTGCATTGCTCAGCCTGCCCACGGCGAATCCAGGCATCTGACGGATCAGCGCCCGCTGCAACCGTGCCTGGTAGCTGATCCGGCCTGCACGCCGCATGCTCGCCGTCCGCGCATCCCGATCGTGGCAGATGTCGAGTTTTGTAGGTTGGCTGTTCCCCAGTTTCTGCACAAACAAGCGCAGCCTGCCGGAACCTGACTCAGCCTCCAGCACGCGCCGGACAATATTTCGTTCCGCCGACCAGACGTGCAGCAAGCACTTCTGGTGCTCTCCGCTGATCGAGAAACGCGCACTGGTCAAGTCGAAAAGCTGACTGCCGCCTTCAAGCACAACGGCATGGCGCGATCCGCCCAGAAACTCTTCGAAAAGCTGGGAGAGGGATTCGGAGTTCATACAGTGAAGTCTGTCAGCCCGGCAGCACACGAGTCTGTGACGTCTGAACAATGCGTCTGTGCGAAAAGCGATATGGGATAATGTGAGCAGAAATCGGCACCACCTCCGCCTGTTCCGGCTTGAGTTCTGCCGCAACCGGCTGGAGTCCGCTTGGCCGAAGAAAGCATCTAACGAACGTGAGCCAATCGACTTTGAATCAAGAGCATTTTTTCTCGCAGCACTACGGGGTAACTCAGGCGGATCTGCAGCGCTATCTTGCGGCCGCGCTTTCTGCCGGCGGTGAATACGCTGACCTCTACTTCGAATATCTTTCCTCGACCTCGCTGATGGTCGACGAATCGATGGTCAAGTCGGCTTCGCAGGGAATCTCGGCCGGTTGCGGCGTACGAGTGGTCGCCGGTGAGCGCACCGGCTATGCCTACACCGATGACCTCTCACCCGAGCGTATTCTTCATGCCGCCCGGACCGCGGCTCTCATCGCCAGCGGCCCCGCCAAGACGCCCGTCGTCGGCCTTAACCAGAAACCGGCCCGCAGCTTATATCCGGTCACGCTTCCGTCCGTCGACGCCGAGATCACCGCGAAGGTCGAACTGGTAATGCGTGGCGACACAGCCGCTCGCGCCTTCGACCCGCGCATCAAAGAAGTTCGCGCCAGCTATGCCGATGAACTTCGCCATATTCTCGTCGTTGCCTCCGACGGTACCTTCGCCGAGGATTCCCAGCCTCTCGCCCGCATGAACGTTTCCTGCATCGCCAAGGCCGAGGGAAAAAACGGACAGCAGTCCGGCCGCGGCAGTTCGGGCGGCGGCGGTCGAGTCGCACTAGATTTCTTCTTTGGCGAAAAGACACCCGAATACTTCGCGAAAGAAGCGGCTCGCCAGGCCATCCTGCAGCTCGACGCGCGCGAGGCTCCGGCCGGTGAAATGGAAGTCGTTCTCGGCCCCGGATGGCCCGGCGTCTTGCTGCACGAAGCCGTCGGCCACGGGCTCGAAGCCGACTTCAACCGCAAAAAGACCTCCGCCTTTGCGGGCCTCGTCGGTCGCCGCGTCGCCAGCGAAAAATGTACTGTCGTCGACAACGGCACCATGCCGTGGCGTCGTGGCTCGTTGAACGTCGACGACGAGGGGCAGCCGACACAAGAGACCGTCCTCATCGAAAACGGCATCCTCAAGGGCTACATCAGCGACAAGCTCTCGGCGCGCCTCATGGGCATCTCCGATACCGGCAATGGTCGTCGCGAAAGCTACGAGCACATCCCCATGCCGCGCATGACCAACACCTACATGCTTCCCGGCGACGATGCTCCCGAAGACATCGTTCGCTCCGTGAAGCACGGCATCTATGCGGTGAATTTTGGCGGCGGCCAGGTCGACATCACCAACGGTAAGTTCGTCTTCTCAGCGTCGGAAGCGTACATGATCGAAGACGGGAAGATCACCGCTCCGATCAAAGGCGCAACGCTGATCGGCAACGGCCCCGACGTTCTCACTCGCGTTTCGATGGTCGGCAGCGACCTGCAACTCGACGAAGGCGTCGGCACCTGCGGCAAAGACGGCCAAAGCGTTCCAGTCGGCGTCGGCATCCCCACGATCAAAGTCGATCGCCTGACGGTAGGCGGCACCGCCCGCAAAGATCCTGGCGGGTTTATGCAGTAGATGCGTTGCCAAGGAGTCCGCCAGACACATGGGTTATTGGGATGGAACGCGCTATCGAAATACGCAGCCTGTCCTGATTCCCGACGTGAGGCAACACCTACTCCTCTGGCGTCACTTCAACAAAGCGACGGGGTCTTGGCCGGTTCTCTCGATGGCTGCCTTTGGAATTCGTTTTGTGGTCATCATCGCAGGGGTGGCGTTGTTACTCTGGTACGGCGAACTCCACCGATTCAGCAAGGGTCAAGAGTTCGGGCTTGCACTGTTGTTGTTGCTTCCCGCGACCTTGCTTTGGTTCGGCGTTGAGCTTTTGGTTTGGAATTACGATCTTCGAAAAAAAGGGGTGAGTTCGACTCATGATCTCTGGAGTATCAATCAATTTCCTCCAAAATGAGCCTGACTCTCTCCATGTTCCCTGTGACTCTGTGGTGAAATGATTTTCTAACGGCAATTATTCATGGCAAATACGCAGGCAGAAATCGAACCGCCCAAAACGCAAACCAACCTCCGCGAACTCGCCCAGGACCTCGTCAAGCGCGCCATGGCTGGCGGCGCAACTGCCGCCGAAGCAGTCGTCCGCGAGGGCGATGAATTCTCCACCCTCGTTCGTCTCGGCCAGGTGGAAACTCTGAAAGAAGCAGGCTCCCGCTCCGTCGGCGTCCGCGTGTTTAACGGCAAGCGCGCGGCCAGCACCTATTCCAGCGATTTCTCACGCGAAGGACTCGACCGCATGCTGAAATCGGCGCTCGAGCTTTCCAAAATCACCTCCGAAGATCCCTTTGCCGGGATTCCCGAGCCCGATCAACTCGGCCAGCTTACTGCCGACCTCGACCTCTATCACGGGGACGTTTACTCACTGTCCGGGGCTGAGCGCATCGACTACGCGCGCCGCGCCGAGAAAGTCGCGCTCGACTTCGACGCACGAATCAAGAACTCGGAAGGCGGCTCCTTCGATGCTGCCACTGGCCGCAAAGTTCTTGCGAACTCGCACGGCTTTGTCGGCGAGTATCGCCGCTCGTACTGCTCGGTCGCAGCCATTCCCATCGCGCAAGACGATGCCGGTAACATGCAGCGCGATTTCTGGTATTCGGTCGCGCGCAGCATGGGCAAGCTCGATTCCGCCGAGCATGTTGGCAAAGTTGCCGCCGAACGAACGCTTCGCCGCCTGGGCGCGCGCAAGGCGAAGACGGCGCAAGTGCCCATCATCTTCGATCCCATGGTTGCCGCCTCCATCCTCGAGCACATCTACGAAGGCGTGAACGGAGACTCGGTTTACCGCGGCGCATCGTTCCTCGCGGGAAAACTGGGCGAGAAGATCGCCAGCGAAAATGTGACCGTCATCGACGATGGCACCGTAGTCGGTGGCTTCGGCACTTCCCCCTTCGACGGCGAAGGCGTTCCCACGCGTCGTACCGTCGTGATCGAAAACGGCGTGCTCAAGTCGTATCTGCTGAACACCTACACTGCGAAAAAATTAAAGTTGCAGACCACGGGTAACGCCTCGCGCGGGCTCGCGGGAACTCCCGGCATCGGCCTGGGCAATTATTTCTTCCAGCCCGGCAAGCGCACTCCGAAAGAGATGATTGGGGACGTGAAAGAAGGTTTGTACGTCACCGAATTCCTCGGCCATGGCGCCAACCTTGTCACCGGCGATTATTCCCGAGGCGCCTCCGGCATGTGGATCTCGAACGGCGAACTTGCCTACCCCGTCGAAGAAATCACCGTCGCCGGCAATTTGAAAGAAATGTTCAAGAACATCTCAGAAATTGCCAGCGACCTCGAATTCCGCGGCTCCGTCGCTTCACCAACCCTGCGCATCGACGGCCTGACAGTCGGCGGCGAATAAGCTCGACTAAGGGCAGACGGTTCGTCAGCAATGGTGCCCCACGTTCGCGCGCACTTTGCGCTAACGTGGGATCGAATCGTGGATCGCCTCTGACGTCGCCGTGTATAACGTCTGACGACGCTACCGTGGAAGAGCGGCCCTTTAGGGCCGCGTAGAGTGCGAAATTAGCTCGGGCTTTAGCCCCTGAGGCCGCATCTCTGTACCCCTACAGACGTCCTTCACTTTCCGCGGCTCCAGAGGTCCCAGATTTCCTGTGCGATTTCCCGATATCGCTCGCACGGACCTGCCGTCCCTTCATCGAACCATCGGACGAACTCCTGATGAACCACATTCAACGCATCCTCCGCCGATGAGCAAGTGTCCAACCGGGGCAGAATCGTTCCAACTTCGGGGTCGTATTCATCCGGATTGACTTCGAAACTGATCCCGATGGGATCGTGGAGCAGCAATAATTTCGAGATTTCTTCAAACAATGTTCCATACTCTTTTTTCAGCCGCCTGCGTTCCTCGCTAATTTCTTCTCGCGTCCGTGTCATAGGCCCCCAATAGTACAATCCCCCTCATGGGCGGCTTCATTCAACCCGAGATCGAGAGCGAAGATCGCGCCAGCAAAATGCGCGTGCTCCTCATCGGCGCCGTCCTAGTCGCCGCCATCGTCGGGATTCTCCTGTTCATGTCGCTCGCGGGTCAGAAAACGGCCAACGCTCCCCACCCCTACGCGGCCAACGTCAAAATCACCAATCCCAAGATGAGCGCAGCCGAGAACTTCGTGGGCGCCACCGTCAGCTACGTCGACGGCACCGTGACCAACACCGGCAACCAGACCGTCACCCACGCTATCGTCACCGTCATCTTCAAAGACGACATCGGACAGATCGCCCAGCGCGAAGACGTACCCCTGCACGTGCTCGACACCAGCGGCCCTTATCCCGATGCCGTCGATCTCAGCGCCACGCCACTCGCGCCCGGCCAAAGCAAGCCCTTCCGCCTGACCTTCGAGTCCATCTCCCAGCAGTGGAACCACCAATACCCCGACCTGACCGTCACCGACGTAAAAGTAAAGTAGCCTGAGTCCACCCTGCTCCGTACCGTGGAAGACCGGCCTTTTCGGGCCGCGCTCGACGCGCGATTAACGCCGCTTTTTAGCCCGTGCGGATCTCCGTTGTGCAGATCATTTCAGCGCCACATCACTCCGCAACCCCAGCGCCTTCAAATACCCCGCATTCACGCGGCACTTCTCCAGCCGCACGTTCTCAAGCAATTCATCAAACGCGCGTTGGATCGTCGGCTGATCCGGCCGCGCCTTCAGCCGATCCTCCGCATGCGCCGTCCCGCGTGGCAACTTCGCGAACTCCGCGATCTTCGCCCAATCCGCCGGAGGCGCAACGTTCACCACCGACGACGAATTCCCCATCCTCTTGTACGGCCAGAACGCCCACCCGATTTTGTCTGTCTCCAGCCTCTTCACAAACTGCGCGATCCACTCGTCCGTGTTCTCCCCCGATTCGCCCAGCCAGATCGGTACGTCATACTTCTCACGAAACTCGGTATACGGCCGGATCACGCTTTCATCTGGCTTCGTCCAGTACTTGTGGAACGTGTACGCCGCATTGCCGTCGAACGGCTTTCCGAACACGGCAAAGTTACTGTCCCACTGCGCCCCGCCCAAGAACAGGATGTGGTGTGAATCAACCTTCCGGATCTCCGACGCTAATTCCCTGTACAGCGGCTCGAGCATCGGATTCAGAGCTGCCAGCTTGGGCCAGTTTGGAATTGGTTCGTTCAGCAAGTCGTATCCCAGAACCGTCGGCTCATCGTGATAGCGCGCCGCTACCCGCCGCCAAATCTCAATTAAATGCCGGCGCTCCTGTGGGTTGTTGTACAGCCACGGATATCCTGCGCTGTCATCGATGTTCGCTCCCGTCTGCCCGCCCGGCGCGGCGTGCATATCGAGAATCACATACAGCCCCTCGGCTTTGCACCACCCGATCAAATCGTCCAGCAAACGGAAGCCTTCCGCATCGTCACTTTCAAACAGGCTGTAGTGCATCGGGACACGAATCGAATTGAATCCCACGCGGCGCAACAGCGCGATATCCTGCCGCGAAATGTAGTTCTCCCGATACTTCTTCCAGAACGCCGCCGAACCCTCCGGCCCAAGCAACTCGAGCACCAGCGCCCGGATTTCGCTTGGCGACTGCGGCCCTCCCTCGAACAGCCACATGTAGCCTTCCGGCACGAGCCAGTTGCCCAGGTTCGTCGCTCGCGTCAGCAGCGGCCTCCCGGCCGCATCCACAATCTGCTTGTGATCCGTGTGCGCGAACTGTGCCAAGGCCGGCATCACGAGTGCCTGCATAACGACTGAGAAAAGAAG
>Ga0335069_10002044_pt1 | contig 31556 bp, 29 predicted proteins | sample Lox_Sample_11_FD_206714 | JGI IMG/M metagenome (GOLD analysis project Ga0335069, IMG submission 206714) | Soil microbial communities from Loxahatchee National Wildlife Refuge, Florida, United States - Lox_Sample_1.1 | ecosystem: Environmental > Terrestrial > Soil > Wetlands | place: USA...
CGGAGAGCACGACACATAGTTCATGCCGACGCGGTAGCAGAACTGCACCGAGCTCGGCTCGCCGCCGTGCTCGCCGCAGATGCCGACTTCGAGATCCTTGCGCGTTGACCGTCCCTGTTTCACGGCCATCTCGATCAGCTTGCCTACGCCTTCCTGGTCGAGCACCGCGAACGGATCGTTCTTGAAGATCTTCGCGTTCTCGTAGTCCTTCTGGAACTTCGTGTAGTCGTCGCGGGATAGACCCATTGCCGTTTGAGTCAGGTCATTGGTCCCGAAGCTGAAGAATTCCGCCTCCGTCGCGACTTTGTCGGCAGTCAGAGCCGCGCGCGGGATCTCAATCATCGTCCCGACCATGTACCGCAGGTCTTTCTTGCCGGCCTTGCCGAGCACTTCTTCGGCAACCTGCACCACGATCTTCTTCTGGTGTTCCAGCTCCTGCACGCTGCCGATCAGCGGGATCATCACTTCCGGAATGACCTTGACGCCTTTCTTTTCCACCTGCGCGGCGGCTTCGAAAATGGCGCGGGCCTGCATCTCGGTGATCTCCGGATACGTGATCCCGAGACGGCAGCCGCGGTGGCCCAGCATCGGGTTGAATTCGTGCAGTTCCTCGACCCGCGCCAGCAGCGTGGGCAGTTCCTTCTTCAACTGACCCACCGGAATGCCATAACGCTCCGACATTTCCTTCTTGGCTTTGGTGTCGGCGTGCGGGAGCCGCGCCAGATCCACCATCAGGTTCTCGCGCTTCGGCAGGAATTCGTGCAGCGGCGGATCGAGCGTGCGTATCACCACCGGGAAGCCATCCATCTCTTTGAACAGCCCGGCGAAGTCTGCTCTTTGCATCGGCAGCAGCTTTTGTAGCGCCTTGCGCCGCGTCTTCTCGTCGCGCGCCAGAATCATGGCCTGCATATGCGGAATGCGATCCTCCGCGAAGAACATGTGCTCCGTGCGGCACAGACCGATTCCTTCAGCGCCGAAACGCCGTGCCACCTTCGCATCGCGCGGGATGTCCGCATTCGCACGCACACCGAACTTGCCGCGAAACACGTCCGCCCATTCCATGAAGGTTTTGAGTATGCCCGAGGATGGATCGGCGTCGATTGTGCGCGCCTGCCCCGCGAACACCTCGCCCGTTGAGCCATCCAGCGAAATCCAGTCGCCCTCTTTCAACAGCAGCTTCTTGCCCTTCGTGTTGACGGTTAGCTCTTTCTTGCGCTCATTGACTTCGAGTTCACCGGCGCCGGCCACGCAAGGTGTTCCCATACCGCGTGCGACCACCGCTGCGTGACTCGTCATTCCACCGCGCGAAGTCAGAATGCCCTTCGCCACTTCCATGCCGTGAATATCATCGGGCACGGTTTCCGCGCGCACCAGAATCACCGGCTGCTTGGCGGCCTGCGTGACCGCTTCGTCTGCGGTGAACACCACGCGTCCCACCGCGGCGCCAGGCGATGCCGGCAAGCCCTTCGCCAGCAGATTCAGAGTCTTCTTCGCCGCCGGGTCCAGCACCGGATGCAAAAGCTGATCCAGTTGTTGCGGGTCCACGCGCAGCACAGCCTCTTCTTTCGAAATGAGGCCTTCGTTCACCATGTCCACCGCGATGCGCACCGCCGCCGGCCCCGTCCGCTTGCCGTTGCGCGTTTGCAGCATGAACAGCTTGCCATCCTGCACCGTGAATTCGAAATCCTGCACGTCGCGGTAGTGCTTTTCCAGGTTCGTGGTGATCTCGTGGAGCTGCTTGTAAACGGGAGGCATCACTTTCTCGAGCTGTGAAATCTCGAGCGGAGTGCGAATGCCGGCCACCACGTCTTCGCCCTGCGCGTTGATCAGAAACTCGCCATAGAAAACCTTTTCGCCGGTCGATGGATTGCGCGTGAACCCGACGCCCGTAGCCGAAGTGTCTCCCAGGTTGCCGAATACCATGCTCTGCACGTTGACCGCGGTGCCCAGGCTGTCGGGAATCTGGTTCATCTTGCGGTAGTGTTTGGCGCGATCGTTATTCCAGGAGCGGAAGACCGCATCGCGCGCCATGGTGAGCTGCTCGCGCGCATCCTGCGGGAACGGCTTGCCGGTCTTCTTCTGCACCAGCTTCTTGTAATCGACGATGATGGCCTTCAGATCGTCGGCCGTGAGATCTGTGTCGAACTTCGCGCCCACTTTCTTCTTGCGCGCGTCGAAAATCTCGTCGAAGTCGTGTTTCTCGATGTCCAGCACCACGTTGCCGAACATCTGTATAAAGCGGCGGTAGCAATCCTGCGCGAATCGCGGATTCCCCGCCTTCTGCTCGAGAGCCTGCACCGTCTGGTCATTCAAGCCCAGATTCAAAATCGTGTCCATCATGCCCGGCATCGAAAACTTCGCGCCAGACCGCACGCTTACCAGCAGCGGATTGCTCGTGTCCCCCAGTTTCTGCCCCATCTTGCTCTCGAGCGAGGCCAAAGCTTCACTCATCTGCGTATCGACTTCGCCCGGCACCTTGTTCCCCTGCTCGAAATACAAATTGCAGACCGCCGTTGAAATCGTGAAGCCCGGGGGCACGGGCAATTGCGCCCGCGACATCTCGGCGAGGCCAGCGCCTTTGCCGCCCAGCACGTCTTTCATCTTTCCGTCGCCGTCGGCCGTTCCGCCGCCGAACGAGTACACGTACTTCGTCATTCTCTTCTCCTATGTGTTAGTTACGATTTCAGAAAAATCCGCGATGGTGGAAAATTCCGCCAGCAGCGTCTGTAACAGCGTGAGCCGGTTCTGCCGGATTTGCGGATCCTGCGCGTTCACCAGCACTTTGTCAAAAAACAAATCAACCTTAGGACGAAGCGAAGCAATCGACTCCAGTGCCGGCCGGTATGGCAGGTTCGCCAACCGCCCGCGCACGTTCTGGAATTCGTGATAGAGATCGGATTCGGGCCCCGGCTCCAGCAGCGCAGTATCAATCGCGCCCCCGTTGCCCGTGAACTGCGCCTGCTTGAGAATGTTCTGAATGCGCTTGAAGCTCGCCGCCAGCGGTTCGAAATCTTCCGTCGGACGCACGGCCTGTATCGCAATCAGCCGCTCTTCCACATCCACGAGATCGTCCCACCCCGAAGCCAGGATGGCGTTGACCTCGTCGTATTTAAACCCGCGAATGTCTTTGAAGTAGTAGCGGATGCGGTCGAGGAAGAACTCCTCCAGCTTGGCGTCACTGTTGAGGAGTTTACGAATCGGCAACCGCAGCTTGCCTTCCACCAGGATCTTGACGATTCCCTGCGCCGCCCGCCGCAGCGCAAACGGATCTTTCGAACCCGTCGGAATCAGCCCGATCCCAAAACATCCGCGCAGCGTATCGAACTTATCGGCAATCGAAACCAATTGCCCGCCTCGATTCCGTGGAATCGAGTCTTCCATGCTGACCGGTTTGTAATGATCGTAGATTGCCGTCCACACGTCTTCCGGCTCACCTTGTGCCTGCGCGTACAGGCCACCCACCACGCCCTGCAGTTCCGTGAACTCCTTGACCATCTCGGTAGTGAGATCTGCCTTCGAAAGATGCGCCGCCCGCACAGCGGCACCATCGCCGCCTAACTCGGCAGCCAACGCCTCGATGCGCCTCGACTTTTCGAGGTAAGACCCCAGCTTGGCCTGAAACGTGACATGCGCCAGGTCCGCCACGCGGTCCGCCAGCTTCTTTTTCTGATCCGTCTCCCAGAAAAACTGGGCATCATTGAACCGTGCCCGCAGCACCCGCTCATTCCCGCGCCGGATCAACCCGTCCGGATCGCCATCCGTATTCGTGACCGCCAGAAAACGATTGGTGAGTCGCCCGTTTTCGTACACCGCAAAGTATTTCTGGTGGTGCTTCATCACGGTGACGAGAACCTCCGCGGGAAGCTTGAGGTATTCGGGATCGAAGCTGCCGGAAATCACGGTAGGATATTCGGTGAGATAAACGAGCGTCTTCAGCAAGTCTTCATCCTGCCCCCGGCCAGTTGCACTCAGAATGCGCTGCTGGCGCTCCTCAGCGGACAGGATAACGAAGTTATCTCTGAGCTTTTGCTCGAAGTCCGTGATCGTTACAGGAATCTGCCTTGCTCCGAGAATCCGATGTCCCGAGCTCACATTTCCCGCTTCCACGCCCCCGATCTCAAGCGGCACCACGTCGTCGCCCAGTAGCGCCACTATCCAGCGAATCGGCCGGATGAACCGCAACCCATTCTTGCCGGTCCAGTACATCGTTTTCGGAAAATAGATCTTTCCGATGATCTCCGGGAGTCCCTCAGCCAGAATCTGTTTGGTCGTCCGTCCCGCCACCCGCTTCATGACGACGTACTTTCCGTCCTGCTTTTCGAGCTCGGCGGCTGTGACGCCCTGCTTTCGCGCAAAACCGGCGACCGCGGCTTCCGGCGCATTCACAGCCGGACCCGAGACCTTTTGCACGACGTCCGGCTGCCGCTCGATCAGCCCTGTCGCTCGCAGCACCAGCCTGCGCGGCGTCGCATCCACGGTGCTTTCGTTGCCGGTCGTCTCGAAGAATCCCTTGCGCAGATCGCCCAGTGCCCCCTCGATCATCCAATCCGGAATCTCTTCGGTCCCGATCTCCAGCAGAAACGGCAGGCTCACTGCGCAGCCTCCACGAGCTCGCCCGCGTATTGCTGTGCCATCCACGCTTCCGCCATACCCACCGCCAGCTTCCGCACCCGCGCGATCACCGCCACGCGCTCCGTCACCGAAATCGCTCCGCGCGCATCCAGCGTATTAAACAGGTGCGAACACTTGAGCACATGTTCATACGCCGGCAACAACGGAAACCGTTCAATCCCCACGTAGGGGCCGGGCACCCGGTTTTCGGGTCCGTTCCGGATGCCCGGCCCTTTCCGCAAAGCCCGAAACTCCCCCAGCAGCCGCCCCGCTTCCCCCTCGTGCAGCTCGAACAGCTTCCAGAGCATCCCCACGTCCGCCATCTCAAAGTTGTAAACCGAAAACTGCAGCTCATCCGCGAACCGCACGTCCCGGTAACTCACCCCCGGCGCCCACTCGATGTCGTACACACTGTCCTTCAGTTGCAGAAACGCCGTCAGCCGCTCTAACCCGTACGTCAGTTCCGCCGGCACCAGGTCCAGATCAATCCCCCCGCACTGCTGGAAATAAGTGAACTGCGTGATCTCCAAGCCGTCCAGCATCACTTGCCAGCCCACTCCCCATGCCCCCAGCGTCGGCGATTCCCAGTTGTCTTCCTCAAACTTAATGTCGTGCTTCTTCAGATCAATCCCGATCGCCGTCAAGCTGCCCAGGTATTGATCGATCACATCGGCCGGCGAGGGCTTCAAAATCACCTGAAGCTGCATGTGCTTGTACAGTCGGTTGGGATTCTCGCCGTATCGCCCATCGGCCGGCCTTCGGCTGGGCTGCACATACGCGACGCGGTATGGCTTCGGTCCCAGTACGCGCAGAAACGTCTCCGGTGTCATCGTCCCCGCGCCGACTTCTAAATCGTACGGCTCCTGAATAATGCAGCCGCGGTCTGACCAGTATTTCTTCAGCTTGAAGATGATCTCTTGGTAGGAATCCATTCCCTATGCAGCTTCCAGCGCGGACGCTGTGATCAGCCGCCGCTCAATATGATTCTCGATCTGCCTCACCAGAAAGTGCCGCAAGTCCGCTGCCGTTTCCCGCCGCCAGTCCGTGTGCGCCAGTTCCGCTACCGGCTTCCGCAGCATGTCCGCAGCGATATCCCTCGAGGTCACGCTCAACTCCCAGGTCTTTCCCAATTCCCCGCTTCTCCGGCAGTGGCCGCAATAAAGACCCGTCCGGTATCGGCTGAAAAAAGCCTGCTCGCGCGCCTCCGGATTGTCCAACCAGTTTCCGCACCCCATACAAACATGCAGCTCCGGAAGAATCCCCGCCAGGCGCACCGCCCACAAACTGAAATAGGTCACGCTGCGCCACACGCTCCCGCTTGCACCCGATCGCAAATGATCCAGCACCGTTACCAGCAGCCGGAAGTATCGCTCGTTCGGCTCGCCCGCCGGCAGCAACTGCTCCGATATTTCGGCCAGGTAATCCAATGCCACCGCCGTGCCGTAATCTCCCAGCAATCCAAACTGCGAGCGAATCAACTCGCACCCGTCCAGGTTCACCAGCTCCCGCGTTTCCCTCTGGAAGTACGACATCTTCACTTGTGAAAGCCGTTCCAGGCCGGAACCAAAATTACTTTTGGGTCGACGTGCGCGTTTGGCGACTCCGCGCAGCTTTCCCTGATCCCGCGTCAGAAAACTCACCACCAGATCCGATTCTTTGAACGGGTATGTCTGCAAAACGATGGCTTCGCTCAAGCGAGCGGGCATATCGCAAGATTGCTTAGAAACTTCAGGGTAACACGTTGGGGCGGTGCATTTGGCGGGGTGATCCTCAGTGTTGGCTTAAGTTAGCAACCGAAGTGGACATAGGTTATGTCCCGCCCTTTAATTCAGCAATTCTTTCTAACGAGTTCTTTTTTCTCTCGATTTGTCGGGGAATTCCGATAAAATTGTAGAGAAATAAAATGCGGATCCTAACGAGTCTGCTGCTTCTAGCGAGTCTGGGAGCCGCCGAACCGCCCGCTTCGCGCAACCGCGTCACCTCCCCGGCACCCGTCGTCACCGAAGAGCAAGCTCAGGATTGGCTTAAGCTCTGGCAGAAGCGTCTGCGCCTGGAAGACTGGAAAATCGACGTCAAAATCGTAAGAATCTGGGATCTGGAGCAAGGCACGCTGGGCCATATCGATTGGTCCACCGTGCACCACACCGCGCTGATCAAAGTGCTGAATCCGGCGGACTACGAACTTCCGCCCGACAAGATTCCCGCCGATATGGAACTTTCCATCGTGCACGAGCTGGTGCATCTGCACCTTTCCGTGCTGCCTCTCAATAAATCCTCCAGAAATGTCGAGGAGCAGGTGGTCAGCATGATTGCTGACGCATTGATCAACCTCGAACACCACCCTGCCGCTACTGAGTTGACGGAAGCTGAAACGAGACAGTAGACGTCACGTCGGATTTCTGAAAACCGCTGTTCACTACTGACAGCGCGATGGTGCGCTTGTAGAAAAACACGCCGCGAATGTAGAATTCCCCGCCGTACGTGACCGGAAACCAGAGTCCTTCGGCGAACTTGATAGGCCACCTTGAACCCTAGATGCTTGATGTTCGTGCCTAGCAAGACTTGCACCGCCATCGGCACCTTCTTCGCCAGCCAGGTGGTCACCAGCACCGGCTGATGTTCTTTGGTGTCGATTAGAGCTTCCCCAGCCCAGCAGCCAGCGTCGCTGTCATCGCAGTCAAATAAGGACGCCTTCTTAGGCTTAAAAGTGATGCGGTACACGTCCGTTCCGCGGTAGTTCTCTTTGCCTTCAAACGTGAACGTGTACTTCTTTTGCTTTTCCCCGGTCAGGGCGAAAAGATCGTTGGTGATGCCGTCCCGCGATTCCTTGTCATTCGCTAAATCATTGGCAAATTCGTTGGCCAGCCCGCCATCAATATCAACGCCCTTATACTCAAAACCCGGCTCATTGTAATCGAACAGTTTGCCCCCGTGCTCATACTTGCCAGTAAAGTGCACCAGGTCCTTCTTAAAACCTTTTTCCGACGGCGTGACCGTGTATTCCCGCTGTTCTTCGCGCGCCATCTTGCCATTGCCGCGCATGAAACGGATCAACAGGCTTTGGTGATAAACGAACGCCTTGCGCATCTCCTGCGCGCGATCCTGATTCTGCGCCACCCTCGCCATGATGATCTCCGGCGCTTCCGGATGCTGCGCCGCGTACCACGTGATGACGGCAAGGATTAGGGCCGAGCCCATCAGTGCTCGTCCTTCTTGTTATCTGGCTTAACTGCTTTTGGCTTATCAAGATCCAGCTTGGGAACGCCCAGGTTCCCGCCCAGTTCACTCAGCTCGTCCAGGTCGATCTTGCCCACGATGTTGACTACTACCAGTTCCTTGGGATTCGCGCAGACGATGGCCAACCCGCCTGGCTCCGAACTGCCTGATTTCAAATACACTTCGGCGTTGTCGTGGTCCTTCTTGCTATGCACGCCCACGATCCTTGACCACGCTGGCGAACGGAGCTGATTGCGAATACCGGCGAGATCGGCATCAGAATACTCGCCTTCTTTCTTGAACTCGTAAGTCTTTACATAGATGCCCTTTATCTCGGCCACCAGCTTCTTGACCTTGGCCTGGTCTGGATCGTCGCTGGACAGAAACTTCGCGGCAAACTTCAACAGCGAACCATCCAGCGACACTTCCACTACTTCGGCTCTATCCGCCAATTTTTCCAGATCCTTTAAGTCGAGCGCCTGTCCGTACAGGACAGCGCAGACCGTAGGAACCAGTGCTAAAACCCATGGAATCTTCATAAACGACTGCTCTCTAAGACTCTCTTTTGCGCCTGGTGCAAACGCCCTCCGGCCACACGCATGGCGAACAGAAGCTGTTGCTTGGCCCGCTCGCCTTTCTCCTGCTCCCGCCGGTATTGGACGGTGGCTGTCGGTAACAGGATGCTGACCATAAGGGCAATCGCAACCCATTGAATACGAGGGGGATGGAGCAGAACCGCCAGCCGACTCCGCCACGACGGTACCGGCGGCCGATTCAACCGCGCCAACACGCGATCTGCAAGATCCGCAGGTGGTTCTTCACGTCGCAGCGCCGCCCTTAATTGGTCTTCCAAATTACTCATATGGCAATCTCCCCCACGGTTCGCGCCAGCTTGTCCCGCAGCATCTCAAGTGACCGCTGCAAGTGGCTTTTCACCGTCGCTACCGGCATATCGAGCACCTGTGCGATGTCCGATGGATCCAGATCCTCCTGATAACGCAGCACTACCACCGCACGTGCTTTCTCCGGCAGTGACGCCACGAGCTTGGCGAGCGTCCGCGACAGCATGGGATCGCTCTGGCGGATCTTGGCCGGCGGCTCGGGCACGTCATCCAAGCCGAATTTGGGCCAAAACGCGCGCCGCCGCGTCTGGTCGATACAGCGGCGGCTGGCCACCTTGCGCAGCCAGAACACGAGGTGCTCGGGCGACTGGATGGTAGCCAGATGGCGATGCAACTCCAAGAAAACCTCCTGCGCCAGTTCTTCGGCGAGCGCGCGGTCGTGCAGGAAGTGCCAGGCGAGACTATACACCATGCCCTGATGCTCCCGAACGATGTCGGCGAAGGCTGGTAGGGCAACCGGCGCCGCTTTTTCGGGGACTTCCGCCACGCGAACTGCTAATCCTCCCAAACTGCCCGCTATCACTTCGCGCTCTCACTGACATATTACGCGCGACGGCGACGAAAAGAACGCAGTTTGCGAGCGCCAAAGATAGACGAGACGGGGGTGCGTTGAGAAGCCGAGGAAAATGAGCTAATATCAAGAAGGGTAAAGAGCTATGACCAACTCCACCAACCCGACCTTGTAGAACCAAAGTCGCTAGATCCACCAGGGCGGCGGCTTTTTCCACTTATTCACCAGTTTTTCGAATTCACACCAGACGTCCTTACTGCCGAACTCCCGGTCCGCGTCGATCCAGGGCTGAAACTTCTCCCATACCAGGGTAACGGTACCGCTGAAGAAGCCGTACAAGTATCTTTCGTCCGCTCTTCTTGTGTGAACCGCGAGCGCCAGTTCCTCAAAGAAGTTCAGCACTCCAATCAACTGTCCTCGCTTGACGTTTTGCGCGTCGGTAAATTGGGACGGATCGTTTGACGTTTTGATCAGCGGTTTCAGCAAAAGAGCGTCCGTGAGGATGGCCCGGACCTCCAGCCTGACGCTATAGAGGCCCGGATCGTTCCATCGTTTCATGAACTCGCCCGCGCTCTCCGAGCGGTCGTGCTGTGTCTTTTGCAGGAATTCGTAAATGGCAAATCCCGCGCCGATGATGCCTGCGCCGAACTTGATGTTTTCGTTCCACTCCGGGTGGACGCAATAAGCCGCAAAGAGGATGCCCTCACAAACAAGGAACAGAGCAATGACAACTCCGGATCTGAGCGCCATCCTCGCGGGATTGTAGCATGGCCCGGCATATAGTAGACGGGATGAAGTCCGCCGAACCATTCAACAGGCGCAAGACATGCCGCTACGGCGAGATGGTATTCAATCGCCACGATCGTTATATTGGGCGGTCGCTCGAACTTTATGGCGAATTCAGCGAAGGGGAGGCGCGCCTTTTTGCGACGTTCCTACAACCGGGGATGCTGGTGGTGGAGGCCGGAGCTAATCTTGGCGCCCTCACGCTGGCGCTTAGCGGCCTGGTCGGTAACGAGGGCGCGGTTATTGCCTTCGAGCCGCAGCGCATGGTGTTTCACCTGCTTTGCGCCAACCTGGCGTTGAACAGCATCAGCAACGTGTTTGCGTATCAGAAGGCGGTGGGATCTCAAGAGGGCACCCTTCTGGTGCCGCAACTCGACCCGGCCGCGGAAACCAATTTCGGGGGCTTGCCGCTCGGTTCCTGGGATTCGGGCGAGCAGGTGCCCCTGGTTTCGCTTGACGGCATGCGCTTCCCCCGGCTCGATCTACTGAAAGCCGACGTGGAGGGCATGGAGGAACAGGTTCTCGCGGGTGCGACGGAGACGATTGCGCGGCATCGGCCGATCCTCTACCTCGAAGACGATCGCCCGGAACAGTCGGAATCTCTGCAGTCGCGCATCCGATCAGTGCGCTACCGGATTTACCGGCATCTGCCGCCGCTTTTTAACCCGAACAATTTTGGGGGGAACGCGGAGAACGTGTTCCCGGGGATCGTCAGCTCGAATCTTCTGTGCGTACCGGAGGAATCGGGATGGGAGCCGCCGGATTTCGATTCGGGCCACCTTCCAGAAACGAGCGGCTAGCGTATGATTGAAGGACCTATGAGCAGCCCGCAGCAGACACAGGGTCCCAGCCCGGCTCTTTTCTTCGAGACCATGAATGCCCACCAGCGCACGGCCGCGCTGAAGGGTGCGATCCAACTGGAGGTGTTCAGCGCCATCGGAGAAGGGAATGTCACGGCCCACTCGATTGCGACACGTTGCCACACGTCGGAGCGCGGCATGCGCATCCTTTGCGATTACCTGGTGATCATCGGGTTTCTGACCAAAGATGGCGCCAGCTACGGGCTCACGCTGGATAGTGCGATGTTTCTGGATCGCCGGTCGCCGGCATATCTGGGAACGGCGGAGCGATTTCTCGCCTCACCGACGCTGATCGACGCTTACAAGGATGTGGCTGCGATTGTGCGTAAGGGTGGCGAAGTAATGAGTGCGCACGGCACGATGGATCCGGATCACCCGATCTGGGTCGAGTTTGCGCGTTCGATGGCGCCCATGATGGCCATGCCTGCGGAGGCCATCGCGAAGTTGGCCGGCTCGGAGAAAAGCCCTTGCTGGAAGGTGCTGGACATCGCCGCTGGGCACGGATTGTTCGGCATCGCCATCGCGCGGCAGAACCCCAACGCCAGCGTGGTGGCGGTCGACTGGGCCCATGTTCTGGAAGTGGCTCGGGAGCACGCGGTCAGCGCCGGCGTGGCCTCGCGCTATCAAGTGATGCCGGGAAGCGCGTTTGAAGTGGAGTTTGGAGAGGGATACGACATCGTCCTGCTGACCAACTTCCTGCACCACTTCGATCCGGCAACGTGCGAAACGCTGCTGCGAAAGGTAGCGGCGGCGCTCAAGCCGGGCGGACGCGCCATCACATTCGAATTCGTTCCGAACGAAGACCGCATATCACCGCCCATGGCTGCGGCATTCAGCATGATGATGCTCGGCACCACGGAAAACGGTGACGCCTACACGTTTTCAGAATTCGACCGGATGTTCCGGAACAGCGGATTCGGTGCGAGCGAACTGCATCCGATTCCGCCGTCTCCGGGACAGGTGATCATCTCGCACAAGGAATAGTGCGCGGTCACCTTTCTTCTTTAATCGCTGTTACGGTCACCAGGCTAAGCTCGCGGCCTTCGCCATCGAGGAGCCGGAACACGTAGCGGGTATCGGGGCGAATCCAAGGCGCCGGGCATTCATGATGGTGGCAGGCCAAGGAGGCGGAAAACTCCTTTACCTTTTCTCCCTCTCTGCCTTCCGATTTGACGATCACCTTGGCGTGCCGGGCACCTTGCACCTCCCAGGTGAGGTGAACGGTGCACTCCTTTTCGCCGGGCCTGATTCTGCATGGATTCGGCTCGGCATTAATCACACCCGACTGAGCCAGGGCGTGTCCTGCGAAGCCCAAAGCCAGTACGGGAGCCAAAAAGAATAATCCTCGTTTCATTCGCAATCCCTCCTCTGTTTGCCCGTGACGCTTCAACAACATTTCGCGCGGAGATATTTCGCGCGCAAGCGTTGGTCGGTAAATCTACGCCACTCCTCCGCTGAGTGTACCAATCCGCGGGCCGTCAAGTGGCGGCGATATGCATTTTCGTCGGCGAGTTCGCGCAGCAACGTCAGAATTAGCCCAAGAAACGCGCGAATGCTCTTCATCCTTCCTCCGTTTGCAGGCGGGAAAGGACGAACGGCGCTTCGGCTACGACTGACTCGCGGGTGCCGCGCAGGATTCCGGCCCAGATACGGACGGAATCCACAAGAATCACGGCCACAAGCGCGAGGAATACCGCGCAGACCACGGCATCCAGGCGGGCGTTGAAGATCAGGGTGCGGGTAGAGGAGATTTGCGCGGCGGTAAGGGCTCCGGAACGCAGGGCGTGCTCGAGCTGATCGGCCTGCGCGAGAAAGCCGAGCCGCGGCAGTGGAGAAAAGATCTTCTGCCAGGCGGCGGTGAATGTCACGACGAGGAGCCAGGCGAGCGGGAGACCGGTAATCCAGACGTAACGTGTGCGATGCATCTTGATGAGGATCGTGGTGGCGACGCACAGGGCAATGGCGGCCAGCAACTGATTGGCGATGCCGAACAGAGGCCAGAGCGAGTTAATGCCGCCAAGGGGATCGCGAACACCCTGGTATAGAAAATAGCCCCAGCCAAGCACAATAGCGGCAGAGGTGGCGATCACGCCCGGCATCCAACTGGTGCGGCCGAGGGCGGGATGGACATGTCCCAGCAAATCCTGGAGCATGAAGCGGCCGACGCGGGTGCCGGCATCGATGATGGTGAGGATAAAAAGCGCCTCAAACATGATGGCGAAGTGATACCAGAAGCTGACGACCGCCTGGCCGCCACCGGAGCGGGCAAAGATATGCGCCATGCCGAGCGCCAGCGACGGCGCGCCGCCGGTACGGTAGAAGAGCGTGCGTTCGCCGACGGCACGGGCAAGTGATTCCATTTCGGCGACACTCACGGGGAATCCCCAGGAACTAATGGTGGCGACAGCGGCAGCGGGCGTGGCACCCACGATGCCGGCGGGAGAATTGACGGCGAAATAGACGCCAGGATGCATCACGCAAGCGGCAATCATGGCCATCACGGCGACGAAGCTTTCGAGCAGCATGGAACCGTATCCGACCGGCCAGGCGTGCTGTTCCTTGGCAATCATTTTCGGTGTGGTACCGGACGAGATAAGCGAGTGAAATCCGGAAATAGCGCCGCAAGCGATGGTGATGAAGCAAAACGGAAAGATCTTGCCGGCGAAAATCGGACCGGTACCGTCGGTAAAACGCGTGAAAGCAGGCAGTTCGAGTTCAGGGCGGACAAAAACGATTCCCACGGCCAGCAGAAAGATGACGCCAAGCTTGACGAAGGTACTGAGGTAATCGCGCGGCGCCAGCAATAGCCAAACGGGCAGCGCACTGGCCAGGAAGCCATAAACAATGATGCAGACGGCAAGAGCGACGGTGGAAAGGGTAAAGACCGGCGCCCACGACGGCGACTGCGCCACCCACTGGCCGGCAAAGATGGCAGCGACAACGAGAACGAATCCGATGACGGAGCATTCGAGAACCCGGCCGGGCCGGCGATAACGCAAATACCAGCCCATGAACACGGCAATGGGCATGGTGGCGGCTATGGTGAACGTCCCCCACGGGCTTCCGGCAAGCGCGTTGACGACTACGAGACCGACGACTGCCAACAGAATGATCATGATGAGCAGGACGGTCAAGAGCGCAACGAAACCGCCCAGCTTGCCGATCTCTTCGCGCGCCATCTGCCCGAGGGATTTGCCGTCGCGCCGCATGGAAGCAAACAAAATGATGAAATCCTGCACGGCGCCGCCAAGCACGGCGCCGATGATGATCCAAAGCGTTCCCGGTAAATAGCCGAACTGAGCGGCGAGCACGGGACCCACCAGCGGACCGGGGCCGGCAATGGCGGCGAAATGATGTCCGAATACGATCCACTTGTTGGTGGGAACGAAATCGTGGCCATTTTCCAGACGTTCGGCCGGGGTGGCGCGCTGGTTATCCAGCGTCATCACGCGCGCGGCGATGAACCTGGCGTAGAAGCGGTATCCAACGGCGTAGGTGCAGGCGGCTGCGAGCACGAGCCAGGCGCTGTTAATGTGTTCGCCACGGTTGAGCGCGACGGCGGCGAGGCATAACGCTGCCACTATGGCGATGGCGGCCCATAGCAAGTAGCCAAGGAATTTCTTAGAACCCGCAGAAGCGGCGGCCTGCGGCATTGTCAGAAAGTTTTGGGACTCTTGAACGTGGAGATAGAGCTGGCACCTTCACTGAGTGCAGCGCGGTAAATCGGATTTCCGTTGGAGTCGGCCGCTCCGACGAAGCGGACGGTTCCGGGGGAATTTCCTTTCAGAACGACGGAGTAGCCACGCTGCGGATACCACAGTCTGCGCAGCAGAGTGGCTCCAGTCCCGCGTTGCCATTGGTCCTCGGCAGGCGGCCCGAGCAGACGCAGAACGGCGTCATATCCATCGTCACCGGTCAGTTCCAGATATCGATGATCCGCGACGCTATAGCTGGCGCGCGGCTTGAGGGACCCGTCGCGCAAAACGCTCAGCCCGATACAGCAGGTCACGCCGATGGCGCCGGCGAGTATGGTCAATCCAACCAGCTTGCCCACGCGGGAATCGGCGACGGACTCGGTGCGGATGCCGATCACGGGTGCGAGATCCGTGGTGTGGGGCCGAGGGGCGCGCGGACGCTCGCCCACGGCGATAGGCATCTCAATCACGCGGCGCTGGTGCGGCCAGACGGCTCCTTCACGGTACTCCAATTCTTTGACCAGTCCGACAATGATCACGGGGTCTTCGATCAGGGAAACCTCACCCAGGAAGCGGCGCGGGATCCAGATCTCCGTGGCGCTGCGCGAATTGACGACTAAAATCTCGGACCACGTGCCACGGCGGAAGAACCACTCGTTGTGCTCGATGTTGAGGATGGGCGGATAGAAGGAGAAGCCGCGGTTTCCGAGGTGGTTGAGGGCGGAAATCGGAGGCAAAGACATGCGCCGCTTTTATGATAGCTCAGTCGATATCGAGGGTTTGAAGGATGGCGCGAACCGCGGCCGGGGTCAGGTGGACTGCGGCGGTCATCTGTTGGGGCGTAGCACGCTCATCGAAAGCCTGAAACAGCGCCATTTTCGCAATGGCGTAGCGTTCCGCGCTGCTGAGTACTCTTCCGGACTGGCTCTGCCAGCTCTCGAGGGCATCCGAGCTGACGAACACGGAAACGGGCGCCGAGGTCTTCCGGTCAGCGGAAACGTCAAAAACATATTCGGTGCCGGGATCGGGGGATGTGGGGCGCTGGCCTTCGTAGAAATACTGGTAGACGTAGCCGCTTTGGGCGGAGTACGTCTTCTGGCGGCGCACAGCGGGCGCGCCGGTGAGGGGGGTCTCTTTCTTGGCGAACCAGCGGGAGAGCATGGATGAGCGGGTGTTGCGCGTCAGGTTTTCGACTCAAATTGTAAGCCATTTTCGTAGGACATTGGCACTATTGACACAAATGGGTTACGGGAGCACAATCGCAATCAGGAACCAGCTCGGTAAAGGGTTCCAAGGCCAAATGCGCCGCGCAACACGGCGGCAGGAGGTGACATAGATAGAACCGGGCAAGGATGAGGGCGGTCGTACCTGATTCCTGAGGGCATGTAGTAAGAAGAGCGACGAACGGTCGGATATTGCGTGGTTGAGCTTTCTTCCCACGTGTAGCGCGCTTGTGCGCGGCACTGATGACCGGCGACGATGCTCTTCGAGTTCCGAAGGACTCACGGTCTGGCCGCCCTTTTTCCATTCTTCCAACGTCTTCCGGCCGGCGATTTGTTCCCCGTGGCGGGCCGTGTGATACTGGTTTGAGTTTTCCGCTCCCACATGCCCGAAGCACCAAGGGAAATTGTCACCGCGCACAGTCCGGACTCGGACGATGCCTTCATGTTTTATGGTCTGGCCACCAAGAAGGTGCGATCGTCGCTCGTAACGCTGCGGCACGTCCTGGAGGACATAGAGTCGCTGAACCGGAAAGCGCTCGAAGGGCAATATGATCTCACGGCCATTTCCTACCACGCTTACCCTTACGTGGCGGACAAATACGTCTTGATGGCGAGCGGCTCGAGCATCGGCGACGGCTACGGTCCGATGCTGGTGGCTACGCGGCCGATGGAGCCGGAAGAAGTTCGCGGCAAACGCGTGGCCGTGCCGGGGAAATTGACGAGCGCTTTTCTGGCACTGAAGATCTACGAGCCGGATTTCGAGGCGGTGGTTACACCGTTCGACAAGATTCTCGACGCGGTCAGTGACCGGTCGGTGGATTTGGGCTTGATCATCCACGAGGCGCAGTTGACGTACCACAAGACGGGACTGCATCGCATTCTGGATCTCGGCAGGTGGTGGAAAACGAAGTTCGATTTGCCGCTGCCCCTGGGAGCGAACGCGCTATTGCGCTCACTGCCGGCGGACATTCAGAGCGAATGCAGCCGGCTGATGCGGGACAGCATTCAATATGCGCTCGACCATCGCGAAGAAGCGCTCACGTATGCTCTGCAATTCGCGCGGGATCTGGATGCACGCCTAGCTGACAAATTCGTCGGCATGTACGTGAATCACTACACCGTGGATTGCGGCGACATAGTGCCGAAAGCCGCGCAGAAACTGCTGGACCTGGGATACGAGGCCGGGCTGATTCCGCGGCGCGTGGAAGTCGAGTTCGTCCGGTAGGATCGACGCCCTCCGGCTACGGCGCAATCAGGGCCTGGTACACCAGCGTCCGCGTTTGCCGGAAATACGGGCCTATGGTGGCCTGGGGGACCTGGATCATCAGCACGGTGAACATCTTCTCTTTCGGATCGACCCAGAAGTAAGTGCCCGCAATGCCGGCCCAGGAGAAATCGCCGACCGATCCCGGAACCGGATTGCGGCCCGGGTCCGTACGGACGGCAAAGCCGAGACCAAAGCTGGTGCCCATCTCCGGAGTGGGGCCGAATGCGCCGAGAGCGATCGCGAGCTGGGAGTGGCGGTCGGTTGAAGCGGGGAGCTGATCCGAGGTCATCAGCGCGACGGTCTTTGGCGCGAGGATGCGGACGCCGTCGAGCTCGCCGCCGTTCAGGAGCATTTGGCAGAAGCGGGCGTAATCGCCGGCGGTTGAGAGCATACCGCCGCCGCCGGACAAGAGGGCGGGTTTCACGGTGAGGTCCACGGGCGCCATGAAAATGGCGGAGTCCGGATGCGCCAAGCGGGCGAGTTGCGACGCGTTCAAATAGAAACCGGTGTCGTGCATGCCGAGCGGCCGAGTAATGCTATCGGCGACAAAAGCGTCCAGGTCTTTGCCGCTCACGACTTCGACAATGCGGCCCAGAACATCGGTGGACATGCTGTATTCCCACATTTCGCCGGGCTGGTGCAGCAGCGGCAGGCGCGCAATCGCAGAGACCATCTCGGCGAGTGATTTACTGGCGAGTAGATTACTCTTGCGGTACAACTCATCGACCGGTGAGCTGCCGAAAAACCCGTACGTGAGGCCGGAAGTGTGGCGCAGGAGATCCTGCACGGTTATGGGACGCTTCGGTGTGGCTTTTTCGATGCCAACGGTGACGTCCTTGAATTCCGGAAGATATTGCGCTACCGGAGCGCCGATATCGAGCTTGCCCTGTTCGGCGAGAATCATGGCGGCGACCGAAGTGATAGGCTTCGACATGGAGGCGATGCGAAAAATCGAGTCGGCCTTCATCGGGGTTCCGGCGCGCCTGTCCTGAAATCCAACGCTCAGGAGGGAAGCTGTCTTGCCATCCCGGGCGATGAGCAGCACGGCTCCGGGGATGCGGCGGGCTTCGACGTCCGCTTCCATTTGCCGGCGCGCGCGTTCCAGCCGCTGCGAAGAGAAACCGACATCTTCCGCTTGCTTGGCGAGCGGTAATGGCTGGCAGAGCACCGCGGCCGGCAGCAGAGCCGCCATGAGCGCAAAGGAGACTCTACGTGTGATCAGCATCTGGAACAGCTTATCGCACGCGGATGATGTAGGGGATCAGTCGCTAGACAAATCGCGTGATGCTGGCTACGGGAAGCCGGTAGGGATCGAGGCCGGGCTCGTCGGGAAAGCCCAGGGCCACCAGGGCGGCCACTTCGGCGTGCTCCGGTAGTCGGAATTGCGCCTTTACCTTTGCTGCGTCAAAGCCCAGCATAGGTGAGGAACCAAGCCCGAACGCTTCGGCGGCCAGCAACAGATATCCGAGCGTCGTGTAGGTGATGGCCCTTCCCCATTGATTCCGCGCGTCCGGCGTGAGATTGGCAAAATGCGCGAGAATGCGGTCGCGCGTTTTGGCTCGCTGCTCGGGCGACCACGCGGGATGCTGCACTTCCTCGACTCGCGACAGCGCATCCGCCATGTCACTGTACAGCACGATTACGGCTGGCGCCGTCTCCACTTGCGCCTGACCGAACGCCGCCGCACGCAACTGCTTTTTTGCATCGGTGCTGCGTACTACCACAAAGCGCCAAGGCTGCACATTCCACGGTGATGGCGCTCGCGACGCGATGCGCAGCAGATCCAACAGATCGCGTTCTGGAACCGCATCGGGCCGGTAGCGGCGGATCGAACGGCGGTGACCGGCGACTTGCTCGAGCGTGTCGCGTGGAGTCAAAATCGCGGCGGATGACATTCTCGGTAATCCTCAATCACTTGGATTCTGAGACGGCGCGCGGAGTTGCAAAAGGCATACTAAGCGCTCCATGCGCCGTATAATAGCGTTAGCGCGCCCGTAGCTCAGTCGGATAGAGCGGCTGGCTTCGAACCAGTAGGTCGGGAGTTCGAGTCTCTCCGGGCGCGCCAGAAAAACAAAAGCAAATTAGATGGTTGGCGCGAGAACGGGCGCGTTCTCGAAATCCGTCTTTTGGGCGGTATGCCCAGAAGTATGCCCACTGTTTGCCACCTGCGCTCGATCCATCGCCGCACGGATAGTCTGCTCTTGCGGGTGGACATACCGCTTCGTGATGTTCATGTCGCGATGTCCAGCAAGATATGCCAACGTCCACGGGTCCATGTGAGGTGCCCACCGGGTTAGGCAAGTATGCCGCAAAGTGTACAACTCAAACCCCTGGAACTTCGCATCCACCCGCCCGCTCTGCCCGCGCAGGGCCGCCGTTGCCTGTCCGATCGCCTTAGCGTGTTGCTTTTTCAGCGTGGAAGGCTCGATGTGTCCGCTGCGTGTCGTAGCAGGGAAAACCCAATCGCTACCGGCCGCCTTGGAGAGTCGCATATCTAGAATCGCCCGCACCCGGAGAGTCATGGGAATTCGACGACGGGCATTGTCAGTTTTGCCGTAGTGAATTTCGATCTTCCCGTCGCGTACATTCTCTGGGCGTAGCCGGAAACACTCTTCGGGCCTGAGTCCGCAATCCAGGAGGATGCTCGCTACGTCAGAAAGCAGACTGGGGTCCAAGTGGTCATTCATCGCCTCGGACTTCGCGCCCGCGAAATACAGGGACTCCTCTTCGGCAGTAAGCACCCGCTCTCGATGATTCTCACCTGGGATCATGCGTACGGATGGCAGTGCCTTTTCCGCCTTTCCCCACTCCTGCGCCAGGTGAAACATCCGTCGGAGCGCTTGCAGTTCACGGTTGATACTGCTGATTTGAACGCCCGCACCCTTTCGCAGTGCGATGAAGCTTCCAATTGTCTCGGTTGTGATGAGGTCCAAGCGGGCCGACGCCAGCCTATCGAACGATAACAGAGCCTTGACGCCGTACTCGTAATACTTCTGGGTCTTCACCTTGGCAGCAAATGTCGCCCGCACAAAAGGCAAGAAATCGTCTTCCGAGAATTGCTTCAGCGTGGGCACCTGCTTCTTTTCCCGGATACCCACCTCGCCCTTCGCAAGCGCCGTCCGGTGCGCGGCCTCCATCTGCTCGGCCACGCGCCTATTCGTCTGCTTCGTGCTCTCCCGGATTAGGTCGCCATTCCACGTGAACTTGTACCACCAGTATTTGCTCTTCTGCTGTTTGTAGACCGCCATCACTCTCCGCCTTTCTTCTGCTTCTTTGCGGTGCCCTTCGGACGACCGCCCAGTTTTCCGTTCTCGCGGGCGATTTCCTGCAAGCGCTCCAGGCCAAATCGCTCCAGCCTAGCCTTGTAGGACCGCTTCCCAAGCCAGCTTGCAGCCTCGGATGTTTTGGATCGGTTCATACTAATATCCTAAACGTTTTGGTTAATTGTTTCAAATGTGACTTGCCGAGTCCGCGCGTTGTAGGGTTTACTGGGTAATTGCGAGGAGAAGCGGCTGGTTATAGAATTCATGGCAAGTGACTGAGAGAGGAGGGACTCCATGCGCATTACCGCAACCGCCCATGAGGCCAACTCCGCATCCTGATCCGCTATAATGACATGAGTTATTTGGAAGTTATCGGGAATGAGTGCACTCCTGGAGAAGGTCGAGTCGTCGACACGCGCGATGTGCCTCCAGGCTTTACGCGATCCCGGCCTTCAAGAAGGTTCCCGGCTGCTCGCCGAGCGCGGCATCTACGGCGAGAAGGCGCAATCGCTCCTCCTCCAAACCGCCGTAAATCGAAAAACTGCGCCGGACCTACTCGTGATCCGAACTCTCTCATCCGATTGTGCCATCGAACGCGCTTTCTTGCTCGAGCGCGCCCTCGATGCTATCTCGCGTGTGCCCGCCGCCCTCAAGGCCGTTCCCTCCGTCCAATCGCTCTGGTGCAAAGAGATTGAGCTCGTCGCCTGGCCCAAGCCTGCGCTGGCCGCGGAGTTCGCCATGGACGGGCACCTCTTCGTCGACCTGTGTAAGGTCATCGCCGGCAAACGCTACCCTTCGGGTCAGCATCACTGGGAGATTGGCGGGTTTCCGCGTAGCTGGCTCGCAAAAGTCCGCCCGTCGCAACTGCCCCGCGCGCTGCGCTACCTCCTGTTTTCGATGCGCGGCTTCCAGCCTTTCTTCGAAACGCATTTTCGATTCATGCTCCCCGGCACGCCCCTGCCGAAACGCGCGTTCGTGGCTTCGTTTTATCGCATGGCGGCCTCGCTCGAGCTGCAACCCCACATCCGAGGGCTCATGGCTGCATCCTGGCTTTACTCCGCCGACACCGTGCGCGTGTCGCCCATGCTGAGCTTCTTCCGCGAGCTGTTCCTCGAGGCCGGAGGCGTGCTCATCGATCTCGGTCCCGCCTCCGAGCGTGACGGCTTCCTCGAAGGCAGTCCGCAGCGGGCCGAGCTGTACCGAAACGGTCGATATCATCCGACCCTGACCGTGGCGCTCTGCAGCCGCGAGCAGGCGTTCGAGTGGACCGGCCTTCATCCCGAGGCAAAAGCTCTTGCCGATAACATCAGGATGTAACGAGGCATGCTTGCGCCTATGATGACTCAGGCAAAAGCGGTCCTGCTGCAGGGACTCAGAGCTTCCGGCGCCGTGGGCGCGCTCGCCCGCACCTCCTGGCGCCGCGACCGCCTTCTCGTGCTCTGCTACCACGGCATTAGCATGCGCGACGAGCACGAATGGAAGCCGGGGCTCTTTCTCTCGCCCGAGCGCTTCGAAATGCGCGTGCGGATGCTTGTCGAGCTCGAATACAACGTCCTGCCGCTCGCCGAGGCCGTCGAGCGCCTGCTCGCGCGTTCGCTGCCGCCCCGCGCCGTGGTCATCACCTTCGATGACGGCTTCGCCGATTTCGGCGTGCGCGCCTGGCCGGTCCTCGCGCGCTATCGGCTTCCCGCGACGCTGTATCTGACCACTCACTACGTTTTTCACCGCTGCGCGATTTTCAACCTCATTACGCCCTATATGCTGTGGCGGGCCCGCGACCGCCGACCGGACGCGAAACCGGAGTTCGGCTGGACTGCGCCTCCCGATCTCGCCTCCGCCGCCGGAAGAGACGACGCCTTTCGCACCATTACGAACATGATCATCGAACGTAAGTCAACTACCGAAGAGAAAGAGGAACTGGCCGCCTGCGTGGCCGCGCACCTGGAGTTAGATTACTCGGCCATGCGCTGCCAACGTATCTGTGAGTTACTCTCTCCCGAGGAAGTTACGGCGCTGTCACGGGAGAATCTCGACATCCAGCTGCACACTCACCGCCATCGCAGCCCGGAGCGGGCCGAGTTGTTCGAAGCCGAGATCCGCGACAACCGCGCCGCCATCGAACAGCTCACCGGCTCCACGCCGCGCCACTTCTGTTATCCCAGCGGCATTGAAAAGCCCGGTATGGCCGAGGTGCTGCGTGCCTCGGGCGTGCAGTCGGCCGTTACCTGCGTGGCCGGGCTGGCCGATTCCGGCGCGGATCCGTTGCGAATCGCGCGTTTTCTCGATAGCCACACGGTCGGCGAAGCCGCCTTCGAAAGCTGGCTTTCCGGAGTGGCGGCGCTGCTGCCCAACCGCCTCGGAAACGGCGCCGGATCCGAATATCCGTACGTCCAGCGATGAGAGAACCAACAGCGGATGCTATCATGTGACCTTCTCTGAACACTCTTCCAAACATCAGAATGTCGACCCGTGAAACACTCAAAACCGCCTTTGTACAGGCCCTGGGCATTGATTGCGATTTCCCCGCCGGCGAGTTAGTCTATCGCCAGATACCGCAGTGGGATTCCATGGCTCACATGATTCTCGTGCAGGAGATCGAGTCCGCGTTCAACATCATGTTGAGCACGGACCAGGTCATTGACATGAGCAGCTTCGACAAGGCTCTGGAGATTCTGTCCCAACATGGGATCGATCCTGCAGCTTGAGGGCAAGGTCTGCTTCGTTACCGGCTCCACCCGCGGCATCGGCTGGGCCTGCGCCCAGGATCTGGCGCGCGTCGGCGCGAGCGTCATACTCAACGGCCGTACAGATCCGAAGTCGCGCCTGGCGGAGCTCGAAGCCATATCTCCGGGCCCGCACCTGGCGCTGTGCGGAGATATCGCGAACTCGGGCGAAATACAGCGTTTATACCGGGCCATCTTCTCCGCCTATAAGCGGCTCGATGTTCTCGTGAATAATGCCGGCGTCGCCGCCGACGGCCTTCTCGGGATGATTCCCGCGGACAGCATCGAAGCGACGCTGCGCGTCAACGTCGCCTCGGTGATCCTGAACATGCAGGAGGCGGCCCGGCTGATGATGCGCAACAAATCTGGGTCCATCGTCAATCTCACCTCCATCATGGGCGTCCGCGGGCAGGCGGGCTTGAGCGTCTACAGCGCCTCCAAGTCGGCGGTGATCGGCGCCACCTACGCGGCGGCCAAAGAACTCGCCCCGCGAGGGATTCGCGTCAACGCCGTCGCGCCCGGTTTTATCGATACAGATATGGCGCGCCAGTTGCCACCCGAAAAGTATCAGGAGCGATTGAGCGCCATCAAAATGCAACGCATCGGCCGACCCGAGGAGGTCGCATCGGTCGTGCTGTTTCTCGCCTCGCCGATGTCCGGGTACGTAACTGGCCAGGTGATCGGCGTGGACGGCGGAATGGTCGTTTGATGAATGTCCTCTTCCCCGACCCGCTGCCCGGCTCGTCCCCGGCCCTGCGCATCGCCGCTACCGGCGCACATATCTCCTTTGCCGAACTCGCCCAGCGGACAGATAGCCTGGCCAACCTTCTCGACGTCGGCCGCAAAGCGCTGGCGTTCTGTTTCTTCCGCAACGACCTCGCCTCCATCGAGAACTACCTAGCTTGTCTCACCGCCGGTACGGCCGCCTACCTCGCCGATCCCGCCATCGACTCCGCGATGCAGCAGCGCCTGGTCGCGCTGTACGAACCGGACTGGGTGCTGTCCTCCTCGGCGGCCGATGAGCGGTATCTGCCGGAAGGCGGCTACGAGCGTGCGCCCGAAGCAGGCGCGGGCGTCTGGTGGCGCCGCAAAAAGGATCGCCCCCGCGCCATTCACTCCGATCTCGCCGTGCTGCTGTCCACCTCCGGCAGCACCGGCTCCTCGAAGCTCGCGCGCCTCAGCCTGCGGAATCTAGTAAGCAACGCCGGATCCATTGCGGCGGCTCTGTCGCTCGCGCCGGATCACCGACCCATCACCAGTCTCCCGCTGCATTACTCCTATGGCCTGTCGGTGCTCAACAGTCACCTGGCGACCGGCGCCGAGACTGTAGTGACTGCCGAGCCGATTCTCTCGGCCGGCTTCTGGGACACCTTCCGGCAGTATGAGTGTACGTCTTGGGCCGGCGTGCCCTACTCCTACCAGGTGCTGCGGCGGCTCGACCTGAGAAACCTGAAGCTGCCCTCGCTCCGCGATCTCACCCAGGCCGGGGGCAAGCTCCAGAACGATCTCATCGCGCATTTCCACGGAATCGCGTCGTCGTTCGGCGTACGCTTCTGGGTGATGTATGGGCAAACCGAAGCCACCGCGCGAATCAGCATTCTGCCGTCCTCGGATCTGCCGGAGCGGATCGGATCTGCCGGACGGGCGATCCCCGGAGGCGAACTGTGGACCGAGAACGGCGAGCTGTTCTACCGCGGCCCGAACGTCATGCTGGGCTACGCCACTTCGCCCGAACAGCTCGGCGCGGGTGACGAGTTGCAGAGCGTGTTAGCCACCGGAGATCTCGGCTACATGGACGTGCAGGGTTACTGCTACGTCACCGGACGGCTTAAGCGCATCGCGAAACTGATGGGCGTCCGTGTCAACCTCGATGAAGTGGAACAGATGGTGCGCTCGCGCGTCCCGGCGGCTGTGGTCGGTCGCGACGACCGGCTGGTGATCTTCGCCGAGCAGAACGACGACGCGTTGTTCCAATCGCTCAAGAGCGAATTATCGGAGCACCTGCGATTGAATCATACTTGCTTCACATTCCGGTATATTCCAGCGCTTCCGGTGAATACGAACGGCAAGGTGGATTATCCAAAATTGCAGGAACAGCTGTGAAACTGGAAAGTCTCTTTGAAGCCCCGGCCTATACGCTCCCGCAGGACGTCAAGGAACGGCTGCTTGTCGACGAGTTGAACGAGCTCACCGCCCGTCACTCGAAGCGATGCCCTGAGTACGCCCGTGTGGTGCGCGCCCTGTTCCCGGATTTCCGGGGCGCCCGGACCATTGTCAATGTCCCCTATATCCCGGTGGGGCTGTTCAAGTCGCATCGCCTGGCCAGCGTGCCGGAAAGCGAAGTGTTCCGCGTGCTTGCCTCGAGCGGCACCACGGGCCAGCAGCCGAGCCGCGTGTATCTCGATCGCGAAACGGCCGAGTTGCAGTCGCGCGCGCTTGTGCACATCATGACTTCGCTGTTGGGCGGCCAGCGTCTGCCCATGCTCATCGTGGACGCGGCCAACATCCTGCGCGGAGACAAGCGCTTCAGCGCACGGGCGGTCGGCATCCTGGGCATGATGAGCCTAGGCCGCAATCACACCTACTTATTCGACGACGACCTGCGGCTCGAGCGCGACCGCCTGAAGGCGTTCCTCGAGTGCTTCGGCGGTGAGCCGTTCCTGCTGTTCGGCTTCACGTTCCTGGTCTGGCAGGCGCTGTATGAACAGGCGGCCGACAGCGAGTTCGATCTCTCGAACGGCACGCTCATTCACAGCGGAGGGTGGAAGAAGCTGCAAGACAAGGCGGTGTCTCCCGAGGTATTCCGGTCCATTCTCGAGCGCAAGCTGGGATTGCGGCGCAATTACAACTTCTACGGCATGGTGGAGCAGGTGGGCGGTATCTTTCTCGAAGGCGACGACGGGTATCTCTATCCGTCGAACTTCGGCGACGTTCTGATCCGCGACCCCGAGACGTTCGAAGTTGTGCCCGACGGGCGGCCCGGACTCGTACAGGTAGTGAGCGCGCTGCCGCGAAGTTATCCGGGTCACTCGATACTCACCGAGGACCTGGGAGTGATCATCGACACCGATACCGTTCAGGCCGGCCGCCGCGGCAAGCGTTTCCGTATCCTCGGCCGCATCCCGCGAGCCGAACTGCGAGGCTGCAGCGACACCGCCGCGCCCTGGCGCGAGGAGCCAGCGCGCGTATGAGCGAGCTCGTCGAAGTGGTCCCTTGCGAGCGTTCCCTGCCCATCGAGGCTGCGCTCGCGGTTTGCTCAAAACGAGCCGTGGGCCGGTTCGAACCATTTGCCCCGCCTGTGGTCGAGTTCTGCTCTGCCCTGGCGACAGCTATCTCGCGCGACTCCGAAGCGCGGCGCTATCCGGAGCTGCAGACGCTCGCGTTCTGCATGCGTCGCAGCGCGCTCCACCAATTGCGTGCGGAGTACGAAAAGCTAGCTACGCGGGACACGTTGCTCACTCCGCGAGGCGTCGTGTTCCATCTTCCGCCGTCGAACGTCGACACCATCTTCCTGTACTCCTGGCTGAACTCGGTGCTGGTGGGCAATCGCAACATAGTGCGGCTTTCACAGCACGAATCGCCGCAGGTGGCGCTGCTCTGCCGTCTGTATCGCGCTGTCCTCGCCGGTCATCCGGAGCTCGCCACCAACACGGTGATGTACCGCTACGGCCACGACGCCGCCATCACCCAGGCGTTTTCGGATATCTGCGACCTGCGGGTCATCTGGGGAGGCGACGCAACGGTGAACACAATCCGCGCCATTACCTTGCCCCCTCACGCGCGTGAGATCGCGTTTCCCAATCGCTATTCGATGTCAGTGTTTCGCGCGGCCGCCGTCGTGAACCTCTCCGGGCCGGAACTCGAAACCCTCGCCGAACGCTTCTACAATGACGTGTACTGGTTCGACCAGATGGCCTGCAGCTCGCCGCAACTGCTCGTGTGGATCGGCAGCGAAGAGGAGACGTGCGACGCTTCGCTCCGGCTATCCGACGCCGTTTCCGACGAACTACGCCGCCGTCAGTTTCAGCCGCATGCGGGAATCGGAATTGAGAAGCTGACCTTCTTGAGCCGGGCGGCCATCGATCGCGATGTCCTCTCGGCCGACCGCCGCGGATCGGCATGGATCTCGGCGCGTCTCGGCACCCTCGTAGGTTTCGATCGCGAGCACTGCGGCGGCGGCTTCCTGTTCGAAGCGCGCCTGGACGCGCTTGACCGGCTGGCTCCTCACCTGCGTCGCCGGGACCAGACGCTGACCTACTTCGGCTTCCACTCGGACGACCTCCGTAATCTCGCCAGGCTGACCGAAGGCGAAGGCGTGGATCGGATGGTTCCGGTGGGCCAGGCGCTCAACTTCAACCGCTACTGGGATGGCATGGATCTACTGGCGGAATTCAGCCGGCGGATTCATATTGTCTAATCGACTTTTGCCAAATAGAGTATGCAGGTGGACTCATCGCTGATGGGAAAGATGCAGATAAACGAGGGCGAGATTGGCATGTCCCACCAAAGACCCGGGATAGTGCGCAGCTAAACCCCAGCCTCGACGCGGGGCAGGATCCAGAACATAGCCCCCGAGTCTACTTAGCATGGCGTTTCCAATTGGCCAAATCAGCCTGCCAATCTACTCAATTGTTCCCCCTTCCACCCGAATTGCAACTGAGGATTGCCGGATCTCAGAGAGAAAGATCGCGACGGACGGGGGCCCCGATACGCCGAGCCGATCCACTTGGCTGCCCTCACTTCCCTGCGAGAACCTGTTCGACTTCTGGATATCAATCACTTTGCTCGACGGTTGCGCCGGTTGTGGAGAATCGTCGGGGAGCTGGCGAATTGGATGCGCCACACAACGTCAACGCGGAAACCACGTTCCTGATTTTGCCGAGGATAGTGCGTCTCATCGAGTCGCCGAATGCGCCGGAGCGGCTGAGACCATGTGTAGGGCTGGACACGCAACCGCCAGGTGAAATCCGCAAGACGACTTACAATTGTTGTCGTTTCCGCGCGCGTTGCATCTTCCGAAGCTCACGCTCCAGCGCGTCGGCTTCGTGTCGCATCCACCGAAGTACGGCACGAAAGCGGCGGCGTTCAGCCTTGTGCTCAGCCGAGTACCGGCCATGCTTCCAGGCCGCTTTCCGGCAACGCTCGCGTCCTTCCGCCGTGCGCGGGCCGGTGGACGCGCCGCCGTGCAGCCGACATCTCGTGTACTGTCCAGCCTTGGACAACATCGCCGGAGCACGGCACGGCGCTCCGCTCCGTGTTTTTGCTCCGCATCTCGGGCTGAGATGTGGGTTACCGACAGGATTTCCGTTCCTAAGCTTGTAAACCTTAACGTTTACAGCCGGGTCCCTTTGCGTGGGGTCCTCTGTCATTTTCTACCAAGTCCGCCTTTACGCGCCCCCTTCCACCTGATTTTCATTAGCATTTGGTCACGAACATTCCAAGGCTCCGCCGGGCTCTTTTCCATCTCAGCGAGAACACCAGCAGGAACGGGTTCGCCTTCGACTCGCCGCAATCGGTAACGTGCGGGAATGCCGACACTGTCAAGGTAACGGACCGGTATCCCATCCAGCCCGAGCGTGTGAAGCGCAGCGCGTACTTCCGGCCCATCCAAATCGCTCCACACGCCGATCGTTGCACCGCCCTCAAGTGCCATAATGCGGACTCCTGCCGGGTTCAATACGGCGGACGCGCGGGCTAACTCTGCCGGGTGCGGCCCCGACAGAAGCCCAGTTGCTTCCGCCTTGCCGACGCGTAAGGTGTCAATGGCTGGCTGGAGTTCCGAAGTGGCGGCCTCGGGGAATCGTAACTTCAGGTTGCCCGCTTGGTTTTCAACCGTGCCCACCCGCCGGATGGCGTTCAACGCTTCCGCCACGGTTATAGTTCCACCTCGACAATGGCGTCTTCGGACTTCCGAAGGTGCCCAACTTCCTCGAAGGTGCCCATGCAATTCTGTTGGGCATCTTCGGACGTTTTGGGCATCTTCGGCGGGAGTGACCACACCCATCCCGCCTTCATGCCGGTCTTTTCCTTGATGATTCTCAGCGAATCAGACGCTCGCCGGAGGGTCTTTCTTGAAATACCCGCCTCGGCTGCCATGCGAGGTATCTCCGCTGCGGGTGTCGGTTCGCTCAGTGTCCCTCGCAGCCATTCCTCCGCCTCTCGGAGTGCTGAAACGTGTTCCGGCACCTGCGTCCGCATGACTTCATCGGCGGTAGCGGTAACTGGCGTTGAGTCCCAGACCACCAGTGAAGTCTCCAACGGCCCAGCGGCGCTTTGAACCGTGGCCCCTTCGATGCGGAAGGCCAAACCCGCCGAATCTGGTCCGATGTTGTTCTTCATCGGAAGGAAGAAGCGTCGCGCCGGGTTCTCAGGGTCTTGCGCCACCAGATACGCCGCCCGCGCCGCCGCCACGAATGCAAGCGACCCCGTAACCCGCATCAGAGCCTCGGTACCTGCCGATTTATTCAGGTGCGATACCCCAATGATGGCTGTGCGGTGTTGTGCGGCCAGTTCAGACAGTGGAGCCAAGAGGGCACGGACTTCAGCGTTGCGGTGGCTGTCCACGTCCCCGAGAAACGCTGTAATCGGATCAATGACCACGGCGGCCACGTCCCCGAGTTCGGTGAGTTTCGCCGAAAGCGCCTCCATGTCCCGCTGCAAATTGAATGCCCTATTTTGCTGCCGCCCTTCGCCCGTGTAACCCAGGATGACGGAATCCATGACATGAATGCGGTGAAGGTTGGCACCGGCAGCTTCGAGACGTGGCCGCAACGTATCGGCTGGGTCGTCTTCCGCCGAAAGGAACACCACGTCGCCGGGTGTACATTGGGTGCGGTCCACGGGCCAGCGTCCCCCGGTGGATACAACCACCGCAATGCTGGCTGTGACCTGCGACTTTCCCAGTCCAGGATTCCCCGCGACGATACTCACCTTGCCCCGCGCGATGCGTCCCGGCCAAAGCCAGCTTACGGGCTTTGCCTCGATATCCGACAATCGCCGGGTAACGAGCGCTCCTGCTTCTGCGCGCCCCTGGTGGTGCGGCTCGTCCGCTAGTCCCCACCGCGCCCGAAGCTCGGAGAGTGCCGCCGTGTCCACCATGGCCGCCGCGTCCGTGAGTTCGACGAACTGCTCGATTGTGCCGCCTGCGGTCCGCCAATCGGTAACGTCACCCTTCGCGGGTAATCCTGGAAGCTCCAGGATTCGGATGGAAGCCGCCACGTCTAGCAGAGCCGCTGCTACCTCTGTCGCGTGGTTCCGGCCCGGTACGTCATTGTCGGGAAGAATGACAATATGCCGGTTCCGGAAATACTCCGTCCAACCCGCGTACAACCCGCTGTTGCCGGACCCGCCTGGATTGCAGGACGCCACCAGCCCCCATTCTTCAAGGGTGTGAACGTCTTTTTCCCCTTCGGGAAGGTAAACGGTCTCGGCCATGAGCAACTTCGGAAGGCGAAACGGAACCCTCTCGATACCATCCAGGTTCCAGACAACACCGCCGCGCCCATCGGGTCTGCATTGCCGAAAGACTTTCTCGCCATCCGGTTTCAAGTAGCGGATAACCTCGAACAGAAGGCTTCCATTCCGGTCCACATACGGGTACCGTGCCAATTCCCGCGAGCCGCCTGCCGTACTGGGGAGCTTCGTAGGTCTTGCAAGTGTCGCGCCAGCCGAATTTCCATTTGTGCGGCTGCTGTTGCCTCGGTGGTCGGGTTCAATCCGCCCCACCAGCCTGAACACCTCGGCCTTTCGGGTCGGAAAATCCCCGCCTGCCAGAGCCGCTTCGAGTTCCAGAATGTCGCCGCCGCGTCCGCAGGTCGAGTGACAGAACCACCGCCCCGTGTTCGGGTCCACCGCGAAGTTGTCATCCTTGCCCTCGTGAATCGGACATGGCCCGCGCCATTCCGCCGCACGCCGCTGCATCAAGTGCGGTACGCGCGCGGCATAGTAGGTTGAGATTTCGCCCAAAGTGAATATGAGTGGTCCTGAGTCCGGCATCGCGTATCCTTTTGCGCTTTCGCGATTGTGTTCCTGCACTATTTTTGAAGCCGATTCTCGTTGCCACCGCCGTCGCGCCACTTCCTCGGTGAGGTTCCATCGGGCCGCGATGGTCGCTACCGCCTCTTCCACGAACACCGCCGCGTGATCTCTAGTCATTGCTGCGCCCCGCGCAGCGACACCAATTGGGTCGGCGTGGCCGCTTATGTTTAGCCCTAAACATTCCGCCCTCCAGCACGTGCGTTCTCGCTTTGGCCCCTTTTTCCGCCGCCGGTAGGTTGCGCTTCGAGCCAAGCGGACAGATCGGCAAGCAAATACCGCACCGCGCGACCCAATTTGTGGTAGCGTGGCCCGTCGCCGCGAACACGCCACTTCCTCGCACATGCGAAGCTTATGCCAAGGCGTTCGCAAAGCTGTTTTTCATTAATGAAGGTTTGATCCGTAGTGTGCATGATAGGGACATAGTAAGAGCGACGTACCCGAGGGGGGAATTGAAATCTCACT
>Ga0335069_10002045_pt1 | contig 31556 bp, 37 predicted proteins | sample Lox_Sample_11_FD_206714 | JGI IMG/M metagenome (GOLD analysis project Ga0335069, IMG submission 206714) | Soil microbial communities from Loxahatchee National Wildlife Refuge, Florida, United States - Lox_Sample_1.1 | ecosystem: Environmental > Terrestrial > Soil > Wetlands | place: USA...
CGACTATCAGCCTGCATGCGGCCTCCATGTCCTTGACGGCGCCGCGCGGGAAGTTGTGTGGCTGGACGCCCTTGCCGGCCCACCGGCCAGTGCCCGCGCCGTGGTACATCATGAGGTCGCGCAGCCTGCCGTCCGCCGGGTCGGCCCGCTCCAGCATGGCGTCGTACTTGGCCGTGGACGTCCGGTTGACCTCGCGCAGTATGGACAGGGCCGCCGCGACGTCCGGCCGCATGCCGCCGCGCGCCGCGAACTTGTCCAGGGTGAGCGCCTGCGTGTCGGGCAGCTCGACGCCCTGCTCGCATATCCACGAGCGCACCGCCTCGCGCCTGGTGGCGGAGAACTCCCCGCGCTCCTCCTCGGGGAGGCCCATTATGTCGGCCAGCTCGGCGTTCATGGCGCGGACCTCGCGGTCGCGCATGCGCATGGCGGACCGGACCATGCCAAGGTCGCAGCGCATACCGCGCTCGTTCATGTCCTGGTCCATCTGCCAGATGCGCAGCTCGGACTCCGGCAGGTCGGGCAGGGACTCGCTGAAGCAGTGCTCAGCGTCCACGTCGGTCCGGCAGTAGTCCCACAGGCGCTCGAGCAGGGCCGGGCTCTCGTGCCACAGCAGCCGGTCCCCCTCGCCGGAGGCGAGCATCTTCGCCCGCTCCTCCTTGGTCGGCTTGCGGGGCTTGCTCATGCGCTTCATGAGGCGGTTGCCCTCCATGTCCTTCTCTATGGGAAGGCCGAGGGCCCTGACCGCCCCGTCTAGTGACCGGGGCAGGCCATAGTAGGCGGCCTTGGCCGCGGAGCACCGCCACTGCCCGTGCCCCACGGCCGGCCAGCTGTAGCGCGGCCCCATGATGAACCGCCAGATGCAGTACTCGAAGAACCGGTTGTGGGCCTCGACGAGGAGGCCGTCGGCGATGGCGCCGAGCAGGTCTGCCGGGGCCGGGTCGCCAACGATGCCGAGGTGCGGGAAGGCAGGCCTCCACAGGCCCCGTGTCCCGTCGGGCAGCCGGTATGCCAGGCACAGCACCTCGGTTGTGGGGTGCTGCGCGTACAGCCAGGCACCCACGTCTATCGACTGGGCGGACCGCGTCTCGAAGTCTATGGTTATGCGTGGAGCGTTCATCGGCACCGATGGTAGCCCGGGGCCGTCCGAGGGGCGACCATCAAAGCTCTCTCTCTAGGGCACTCCGGTCCTAGTAGCCGAGGTATGCCGTGATTAGGTATGGGACCCCGTAGTAGCCGAGGTATGCCGTGATTAGGTATGGGACCCCGAAGCCGATGGCTATCCCTATTAGCGCGGCTATGACGTGGTCACGGCTCATGCCTCTGTCATCTACAGCAACCCGTCCAGGCTCAGCTCGCCTGCCGCCGTCAGGCTGTACACATACTCAGGCCTGCCGGGAGAGTCACACTCGTCCTGGCGCCGCCGCAACAGCAGCCCCTCGGCGGCCAGCTCGGCCAGCAGCGTGGAGGTCCTGGGCAGCGGCCGCCCGATCCTGCGCGCGCAGGTGCGCGACCGGCGCACGCCCATCTTCACCAGTGACAGCAGCTCCCTGCGCAGCCTGTCGTCGCGCGGCCGGCCGGTCATCGCATGATCCCCATCAGGTTTCCTTGCCCTCGTGCGTCACGGCGCCGGAGCCGATGTCGTAGAGCATGTCGACGAGCTTCTTCGGGGCCCCCATCGGATAGCACATCTGGTCGCCGTCGACGAACATGACCCTCGAGGCGTCCGGCTCGCCGTCGGCCTCGAGCAGCACGGCCCTGTCGCCTGGTGGCAGGCCGGGCGGCGTCGTCGGGTTCATGGCGTAGATGCCGCGCAGGAACTCCCACTGGTCGTGGGTGAGCTCGATCATGTGCCTGGAGCCGTTCGACTCCTTCACCTGCTTCTCCATGTCCGACAGGCTGATGCAGGGGGAAGGCCCCTCACCGGCGTGCGCGATGGCGCCGCACAGGGCCAGTGCCAACGCCGTGCTGTGGGCGAACCTGACGCGCATGCTCTTTGCTCCTCTACTTCGGCGGCAGTGCCGGCCGCACGGCATCGTCCAGGACCACCGACGAGGTCTCCTCGGTGAGGTACTTCCAGAACAGCCCGCTGTGGATGACGGTCACGTCCCTCCTGGCGACCCGCGTTGGCCTGCCCATGGACGCGTTCAGCTGGGCCTGCCTGAGCATCTCCCGGGTCGGCCTGTCGGCGCGCACCTCGTAGGAGCGCGGCGGGGCACCGTCCGCGGACAGCCACAGGTCGACCAGTCCGTTGTCGGCGTCGTCGAGCGGGAAGAACGCCACGAGCTCGGCGCGCTCCGGCAGGTCCGACAGCCGCACGGCTGCCGGGTAGCCCATGAGGTGCCACAGCGTCATCGGCACGGCGCAGGCGCAGGCGGCGAGCTGCAGGGGCAGGGCCATCCTGACCCAGGTGGGCGCGGCCGAGCGGCGGAACGTCAGGCCTGCCATAGTGGCTCCGGCGCCGAGGAAGCCACCTAGGGCCATGGTCAGGGCGGATGCGTGGGTCATCATGGCCGGTGCGCCCTCAGCGAGCCGTTGGAGAGGTAGTCGTCGGTGACGGGCCGCAGCGGCGGGTCGACCAGGCGCAGGGAGCCGTCCGGCGCGAGGTCGAAGCTCACGACGTTCACTGTGTCCCCGACGTGGTCGAGCACGACCCTATGCTGGTAGACCGTGTGCACGCTGGGATTGACCCCGATGACCTCGACCTCCACCGGCAGGCTCAGCCCGTGCTTGCCCTCGGCGGACTGGCCGTCCGTGCGGTAGGCATACAGGTTTACCGCCAGGTCGTACCTGCCCGGCTCTATGCAGCGCAGGCTCACGGTCTCCTTGTTGGTAAGGACCTTCACCGTGGAGCCGTCGGCCAGGTGGATGATGGAGTCCATGAAGCCCCGGGTGTCGGAGTCCAGCTTGGCGCAACCCCCGTCCCGGGACGCGAACATGACGGGCTTCTTGGACGGCGGCACGAGCCAGACGTCCACGTCCGCGTCGACGTCGACGGACCAGTCGCTCGTCAGCAGGTACTCCGCCTTCTGCGGCACGGCATCGGACCGGGCGTGTGGGTTGACCGCCACTATGACGACCGAGACGACGCAGAGCAGTAGGTCGGCTAGGCCGATCCAGATGGGCGAGCGGTCGGTCACCGCGAGGGCCTCCGCATGCCGGCCTCAGCGTTGTAGGTCATGACCGCGATCAGGGCCGCGGCGACGCCGCCCGTGGCGGTCGTGAAGAGCGAGGTGGACAGGGCGACGAAGCTCGTGGAGCCTGCGGCGAGTGCCTTGGCCTGCATGGACAGGCCGACGGCCGTGCCGATGAAGCCTGCCATCACGCAGAGCCGCTCGAGCAGGTGGCCGACGGAGGCGTCGGCGCGGCAGAGGCTGTGGAGGTCGGGGGTGTCGGCGTGCCATGCCACGGCGCCGAGCCTGACCATGGCGAACAGCAGCAGCAGGGCGATGAGGCTGGTGCACATGGACTGGTCCTCGAGCCACACCCTCTGCGGGACGCCGAGGACGGTCAGCAGGAAGGCGGCGACGCCGACCCCGACGCACATCATGAAGTGGGATAGGAACGTGAGCCGCCTGACCATGCGGACCTCCCTAGTTGAAGCAGATCGTCATGCCTGCGCAGAGCGACGAGGGGGCCGGTGCGCACCCGGCGAGCGCCAGGAGCAGAAGCAGCAGCGCCAGGGCCCTCACTGCGGCATGACCTGGTGCAGGAGGGACAGCAGCCAGGCGCCGACGGCGAGGCTGGTGGCGCCTAGGACTATGCCGGTGATGAGGCAGGCTCGGAGGGCTCCGACGACCCGGCCCATGGCGTCGGCGAGGTCGGTCTCTGGTATCTCGGCGGCGGCCCACTGCAGCATGCCGACGGCCCTGTGCAGTGACATCGGGGGGCGTTTCATCTCGGGGTCTCCAGGGTTACGCTCCAACTATGCGATGCTTGGACTACGCCGAGCGCCATCAAAAGAGGAGCAGCCGACCACGGCGCACGTGCTCTGTGCAACACCCCGGCTTGCGCCAAAGTGGCGGGCCACTACCCCCGCGTCACCGCCGTCGGCCTGTCCTCCGCCGTGTCATGACCCCGGCGGAGTGTTCAGTGGACCGGGTCGTCCGAGTGTGCGTAGCCGTGCACCTTCAGCGCCCTGTCGTAGTCGGCCCTGCTTCCTAGCGAGTGACAGGCACACCCGAATAGGACCAGCGCCCTCAGCTCAGCGGTCAGACCATGGCCATCCTTTTCGTGCGCGGCGCGCGGCCCAGGATCACGGCCGGACGAGGCCTGCGTCGCGCGCCATCTTCTGGAGCGCTTCCATGCTGATTTGCATCTCCTTGATCCTAGCCGCCTCCTCGGGCATGAGCGCGCTAATCTTGACGCCAGAGAGCATGGGTTGGATCAGGGCCGCAGCCGAGAGGATCGCGACCGTGTCGGCCTGGGCGGTCAAGGACGTCCCGTCTTGCGTCGCCTTGCAAGCGGCGAGCGCCGCGTTCAAGGTCGCCTGCTGGTTGGTGTTGAGCTTGATCGAAGGCGTGACGGCGGCCGCCTCAACGACCGTGCACGCCGTCTGAACGGCGACTGCTTCATTGCAGCTAGACGTCTGACCGCATAGTGCGAGCGACAGCCCGGCCCCGCAAATGTAGGCGAATCTCATGGTTGGTTTCTCCTCGATTTGGGCCGGCGGTTTGGTCCGCGTGATGATCGCGCCCGCGCCGGCTGGTGGGCCGCAATTGCGCTTCTTTTTGCCTTGGCCTTATGAGGCCTTGTTGGGAGCCGCCGTGGGCGCCGAGGCCGTGGGCGCCGAGGCTGCAGGCACCGAGACCGTGGGCGCCGAGGCTGCAGGCACCGAGGCCGTGGGCGCCGGTGCAGTCCTTGTCATGGCCGCCTGAGCGGCGCCTAGGGCCCCATGCACCATGTCTTCGACCCGGGCTGGCGTGACCCCAGCGGCTTCAAGAACCTTCGGGAGGCGATTTATGATGTTGTCGGCCGCGTCCTTGACGAGCGGCGAGCTGATGGTAATCTTCGCGGTCGCGAGATTGTCCTCGGCCTCGGCGATCGCCTTGTGGGCCATCGTCTGCGCTTCAGTCCTCACTTCATCGAGCGCCGCCTGCTGGATTTGCACGCCAGTCCATCGCTTGACCGCCAGCGCGGCGAGAGAGACGCACCCGCTGACCGTCGCCATAACGGCGGCCTCAATTAGTGGTGACAGGCTTTGGACAACAGGCGCTAGCGCGATCGAGCCTACAGACATATTCCCATTCCTCGATTATTAAAATCGCCCGCCCACGAACGGATCGAGGGGCCACGCGAGGGCGGGCGTCGCCGCGCGGCAATTTCTTGGCCGTCAGCAGCTCGATCCACTGGGCGGAAGCATCTTATTGGACACCTGAGGCCCCTCCGCGCGGCGCACAAGTTCGGTTTCGATTGCGCAGATCACCCAATCCCAGACCGAACGCCGTCCCCGCGCCTTTAGTCCCCACAAGAGTTGCGTGACATCCTCATAGCTCAGCGACCGCAGGTAGTTATCCATCATCGCTTCCTTCTTCTGGCTCATAAGCAGCCCGTTCCGATGTTCGTTGACCACGTATTCGACAGCGGGTCTTGAGACGCGCCGGCGGGCGTCAGGGGACCGGGATTGGCCCCGGCGGAATAGGTCATGCTGGCGTTGCCGCTGAACACAGCCGACGATGATCCCCCGAGATTATTGACGCAGACCGCCCCCGCCGAAGACCAAACTTGGTTTGCCGCAACCCCCGTTTGATCGTACCAATTACCCATGTTGTAGATCGGACGATAGAAATTTGCGTTCCATTCGGCAACCATATTGCCGTTAAGATTGCCATCCGTAGAAACGAATCCGGCCGTTGGATTGCTCATGTAAGGTGAATCGGTCGAGTTGTAACGACCGACGCCCTCGTTGTAGAAGCCTGCGACATTGACAGCAAGTGGAGCCATCTGCATTTGCTGGCCTCCGACGTCGATGCTCATGGCTCCCGCGGATGCTGCCACGACATAGCCCGTTGCAAGGCCTGCTATGTTGCCGCCATGCGAGGATGATCCTGAGGCAGACGCAAAGTGGAGCGCCGACCCTGCCGTCTGCGCCGAGTCTCCGGAATAACATTCCGTCCCTGTAAGCGTCCCTGTCCCAGCAGCAACGGCATAACCTTGCGTATCAGCCTGGAAACCATAATCCCATGCAGTCGAGCTACCCGACGCCGTCGTAAAGTGGATCGTAGTGTATCCGGTCCCGTCCAATTCTACCGAAGAATTGGAAGTGATAGGATTTGTTCCACTCACCGCCGCGCCATCGAAAGCGTAGTAGATAGTTTGAGACCCTGTGTTCCAGAATGTATGCTTATGGAATCCGTTCTTGTCCTGATTTGCGAGTGTAATCGAGGAGTCGCCAGTTGTCACGCTAACGCTTGCAAATTCAGTTGATGCTGCCGGATAATAATGGCCTGCAACTGTGGTTGTATTTCGCAAGCAAATGTCACCATCGTTGTTTATGAGGCTCACGCGCTCGCTTGTTGTATTTCCAGAAGGCCAAGAAGCCGTGTTATATGTGTTGCTGTTCCAGTTAATGGCATTCCCCGTATCATAGCGCCAAGTCGATCCGACGCCCGCTCCTGAAACAAGCTTCCACAAACTGCTGCCAGTGTTGTTTAGGCTGATTCCTGGCCCGATTAAATTCGCTCCGTATCCTGGCATTGTATTGTTGGCGATCGAGTTGATTGTCAGGAGGCCGCCGCTGCCGACCGTTACGCCTATCGATTCCGAAACCGTAGAATCTGTAAACGTGCCGCCGCCGCCGATGCGGTTGGTTATCAGAACGTTTCCGATATTGGTGATCGGCCCGACAGCCACGCCTGGATTAAAGTGATAGATAGCCTGCAGCGTGCTGGCCTGCGTCGCCTCGGCGTATTCGATGTTGTATAGGCGATGCGAGGACGCCGCGGGAGAACTTGAATCCTCGCCGTGACCGTTCGGCGAGCGATAATGCATTCCCTTGACGAAGTTGGCCGCGAAAGTGGTGGTCGTCCAATGCTCGACGAGCAGCGTCGTCGTGTTGCCTGTGTCCGCGATAGCCGAGATGGACGAGGCGCCCCCCGATCCGACTTGCACCGTCTGGCCGGGTGTAACAGTATTGACTCCGACAGTGGCCGTCCCTGTCAACGAGTAATAGAGATTGTTAGCGCCCGTGTTAGTAATCGCAACGAGCGGGCCTCCGGAATCGGTCGTAGTTGAAGATCCAGGGAAGCCGGTTAGAGTCGTTGACGCAGCAGTCGCCGTAACAGATGCCTTAACATAGTTATATGAGCCAGGAGAATTGCCGTAGACGTGCGCCTGATTATTCAGGAGCGCATTGTGATCGATCAATATGCCGGGATCATCAGCCGCGTCAGAAAATCCAGAGGCGAGCGATACGGGAGATATGTTGGCTGCTGCCTGCTGAGTTGTTACTGTGTCGCCCTGATTGCCGGCGCCAGCCGAATTGCAGCACGGATCTGTCGCCTTAAGATCAACTGTGTTCCACTCAAACATTTCGCGCCCCGCTGGAAGGGACGACCCCCCAGCCGAGAAATTAAATGGAGAGCCCCCCGCCGCATTGATGCTAGCTTGCGTCGCATAGTTTGAGTTCTCGGCGTCCATAACAAAGTGATTGTCGTGGACTTTATATGACGCGACTGAGCCCGTGTTGACGTAGCCGAAGACCTGCGTCGCAGCATGGCCGCCCGTAGCCGCAAGCTCTAGATTGGAAATATCAACCGTTTCTGCGGCTGGGTCATAGCAGAGAATAATCGGGGAAGCCGTGCCGCTTGCTCCTCCGTAGCCGCTACCATCATTGTACCCAAGCCCATTGTTAAGGCCACCAAAATGCGGCCCAACGGCTGTGCTGGGATAAAATGCTCCGACATTCTGGAAATAGTATTTAGGGACGCCGTATCCCTGCGTTTGCGCGGCGTCCGCATTCGACTTCGGATCGAAATAAACGCATGCCTGATATCCGGCATAAGTTCCTGATGAAATGCAGAACTGGCTGCCGATCGTGCAAGGCTGGGCCCGGCAATCGGAACCGCCAGTAGCCCATTCCGTGTCTAGATTGGCGAGACAGGCCGAAGATGGTTTAAGATTGGTGATCGTGGCGGGGTCGACCAGCGTGACATTGCTGCGGACGCCACACTTGTAATCTACGCCGCAATAGCTGTTGTTTGGCCTGGCAACAAGCCACATTGTCTCGTGCGGCGTGGTAAATGTGGTCTGCGACAACTGCCAGTGCTGGCATGTTGTTGACGGCGTCCCGTCCAAACAACTGGATAGATAAACCCCGCCCGGAATGTGGGTAAAATCATCCTCGATCGTAAGCCCTACAGCAGCTCCCAGTCCCAGACTGCCAGAATCCAGCGTCAATTCGCCGCCAGCCGTGATTTGGGCCGAAACCGACGCCACGACATAGGTCTGCCCAGACTGCGCAGCATCGCCCGCCGTACCGCCAGAATTGGCGAAAAATGTCACATCCTGGAATGTTCCATATGGCCCGCTGCCGGGGCATTGATCTCCCGATGCTCCATAGATGCAGCCATTAGGCAAGGAGGCCATGTTGGCGATTGTCGCGCACTCAGCAATTCCCGCGCACCCCGTTCCGTCCCCCGCGCGCGGGCGGGCGTAGAGGTCACCAGGAAAGGCTGCCATATTGGCGGGCGTTCGATTGGCAAAGCCCGTAACGGTAGTGTGATAAAACCCAACAAGGCCCGTTCCATCGCCGCCGCCTACGGATGTTCCGGCAATATCATTAACGTTCGACGTGTTGTCGTCAAAAACATCGACGTTGCCTAGCCCGCTTGTAGCCTCTGCCCAATATCCCCAATTCTGAGATCCAAGCGTGAATGGCGTGCCCGCCCGGCCGATATATTCGCCCATCCATGACATGGGAGCGGGGTACGGATTTTGGCTGGTGCAGCTCCCGCAAGTGGTCGTCTGGCCGATTGATCCGACGCCGAAAACCGGCTGCCATGCGCCCGTCCGCGATCCGTGGCCAAGCAGCACTCCGGTATAGGTAAACGTCGGCGTGCACCCGGCGTCGCCCCCAATCGCGCCAGTCGAGATCGAGGAGGTCGAGTAGCCGATCCCGTTCGGCTGTGCGACGCCGTCGACAGTGTACGTAGTGAGGGAGAGCGTATAAGATCCGCCACTGAAATGCAGCGTGCCGGTCTGAGTAACGCCGGTCTTCGTTGCTGGCGGATTGCCAGTCGGAGTCTGAAAGCTGATGAGCGTCCCGTCGAGCGTTCCCGCGCATCCCGTGTTTCCGGTTACGGTTGGTGTGGGATTGCCTTGCAGGCCATATTCAGTAGTCCCATCCCCGCCGGAATAAGTGTCAATCTTATGGCCGATAAAGGCATCTACCGTATAGATCTTGAACAGCGTCGCCTCATCGACAATTGATCCGACTTCCTGGTAGTCTGTAATCGATCGATTCCCCCAAACCATTGAGTTGACAATCAGTCCATTATGGATAGGGCTTATATTGTTCTCTGCGTACACATTAAACGCAGCCGCGCCGGTAGTCGGCCCGTAATCCTCGACGATCGACTGAATAACAGCCCAGTCCATCATGGCCGTGATCGGGAGCGCAGTCGGGCCTGGACCTGTATTGACATAAAAGCCATTCGGGGTTGCGCAGCAGCTTTTTGTTACCTTATCAAACGCGATAAACACTCCATGATCGACTGAGGCGTGTGGAGTTGTACCCTGCGCGTTAAGCTGCATCCCAAGCCCATAATAAAAATCGCCTATAGACGAGTGTAGCTCAACTTTACCTCCCGGTTTACCATAAATCGTGCTTTCGTATTGCTCAAACGATTGCGTGTAAGATGTGTTTGGAGTTGCTGTAATTCCTCCAGTGCACGCCCTGCCATCGTACATTACCCCCTCGAACCTAGCGAGAGCCGTTTCATAAATCATATACGGGCAAGTACCGTTGATTTGCAAAGTATCATAACGGTAAATGTGGAGCGACTTCATCTCGGGAGGCCCGGCGGGCGCAGTGGTGCCCGAGCTGGTCGTATTATCGCTCTCCACATCAACGGAATATCCAGACCCAGACGAAACGACCAAGTCAGTTATTGCGGTGTTATAGCCCCATGAATTATTTGTGGCAGTGGCATTTGCGGTAATCGTTACCGGAGTTCCGATTGTCCCTCCGCTGGCCCCCCGAATGGTTAGGGGGACGAAACACGAAGACGGGCGGGGAACATCGCCACCCGAGCCCATGCCAGACTCGGAACCACGAGTAATGCTCGAAACAACATAGATTGTTGCCCCGCAGGCATCGTTGTGCGTCGGGGTGGAGTTAGAATTGTTGTACGTCTTGAGTGCGTCTGCGGCCGCCTTGATGCTCGCATAGGCGATCGACGAGCCCGGATAGGTGGAGCAGTTCGATCCCTGCTGCACGGTAGGCGTTCCGGCCCCCGAGCCGTCAACCCAGGCACAAACCGCCCCGTTAGTATAGGTTCCATTTACGTCGTTGTAGGCCTGCAAATTACGAAGGTTGGCCGTTACGGAGCTCGCCGCGGTCCCAATTGCAACCGTGACTATCGAGCCATCCGAGACGGACCATTGAGAGCCAGCGTTGATGTCGAGCGCCAAGCAAGGGGTATGTCCGCTGGGGCAATTGCTGGTTACGTTTGGGTCGGTCGGCTCATAGTAGACATAGGCGTCGCCGTTCGGCCGGCTGTCTACGGGATCAGTCGATCCGAAACCAGTCACATTGACGTGCTGGCCGAAATGGAACCCGGCAACAGATCCGCAATCGGTTAAAAGCCATTGCGTGACGGATGTGTGGACTTTGCATGTCGTCGAGACTGGGCCGCCGAAAGCATTCTGCGTGTCGAGAGTCGCTGTGCCATAGTTGGGATAGACAATCGCCTCAACCGCGATTGGCCCTTGATTCAGCGAGGCCTGGTCGGACGAGGAAAAGGTGGCCTCGTAATCATAAACCGGCTGCCCGGCATAGACCGAAACGCTATCCGAAGCTCCTGCGACGTCCGTATAAGACTGCGAGGTCTCATTTGCCGTGGCGTTGGCGGATATCGTATAAATGCCCGTCGTGGCGCATGACCCGGCTGAGTGCGTGCATGCTCCGGATGGAAACGCCGTGATCTGCACGCCGCCGGAGGGAAGGCCCGGCCCGTTGATCCATTCCCCGAGCCAGACGCCAGCTTGAATAGGCAGGCCGGTGGTCGCGTCGGTAGCCGAAAAGGCGCTGATATTGAGCGTGGCCGCGCCAGAACTTAGGCTTGCGGTAAACTGGCTCTGTCCGACCGTCATCGAATTTGATGTGTCAGAAATTAAAATAGGGCTGGCGTTTAGCTCAATCAGCACCGAGTTCAGGGAATTGTTGGGGACGACCGTCAGCCGATCGCCGGCGAAGAAATGCGCCGTGCTGTCGCATGAGGTGAGGACATTCGACCCCTGCGTCGCCGAGCAATGGGCGACGAGTTGGCCCGTCCATATCCCCTGCGATGTAGCAGTGTGAGAAACCGAGTGCCCTGCCGTATCCTTCGCGACGAATTGAACCGCCTTGACGGTAGCGCCGTTCAGCGGGAATCGATGCGCGGCGACAAATGCAGTCGTGAAAGAACCTCCCGACGCCCATCGCTGGCCCGGCTCCGTCAGCCATCGCCCTACGGGGTACGTTTCGCCTGCACCATTGTAAGTGTTCGCGAAGTACCCCCCGCCAGAGAGGTTAGTAACGGGGAAGCCCGTAACGGCCAGATTTGAGACCGCAGAACTGTCTGTGTAAAATGCCGGTAGTGCGTCCATCGTAACGACGTCGCCCGGCTCAATATAGTCAGAAAGCGCAATAACAAGATTGGCGGACGACCCCGCGGCCCACTGCTGCCAGGCCACGGTCCCGCCCGTGCCTCCATATGAGGCCGGAAATGGGTATCTTACAGGAACCGTCCCATAGACCTTTTTGGAGCAATTCGTGACGGAAAGGCTCGAATTGTAGCATGGCCTTGTCACGTTAAATGTGACCATGGGCGTTGTAGTATCGGCGCTTAGTCCGCCGTTCGAGAAGTATCCCTGATAGACTCCGTTAAACGTTCCGCCTGTGGCCATCTGGGCAAGCGTGATTGTCGCGGTCCATCCGTCTAGATATGACGTAGACAGGCTATTGCCTGTAATCGGGCCATTTATCTCGACAGACGTTACTTGGCCGGGAATAGTCGCGACGCCCATCGAGCCGAGCGATAGCTGGGCATAATCATACGCATGGGCGGACTGGATGCCGAGGAAAAGCGCGAGCGCGCCGATCAGCCTCATGGGCCAAACTCCGTAATCTCGAGGAAGCCGCCGCCACGACGGCGTGGGCGAGACGACACCGGCACGAACGGCCTGTGCCGCAGCTAGGCTCGGAACGCCCGCGATCATGACTATGAGAGCTAGCATGTGCGAGATCATGGGACGCTCGAAACTTTGAAGGTGAATGCAGCGACCTTAGACGAGTTCTCGTCCGTAAACGTCGTCCCCGTGGAGAAGGTCGGCCACGTTCCCGTAGTGACGCTCGCGTAGTAGAGGCCAACAAACAAACTACCTGCAAGTAGAGCGTAAGAGGCAGTACTAGCGCCCATTATCGCCGATGCTTGAGGAACACTCAAATTTGGGCCATAGAACTTAACGCTGCTGTCACCGCTGTTGGTACAGAAAAAGTAAACTCCGGGCGGTAGGGCGATCGCCGTGAAGGTGTATGAAAGGACGCCGGTGCTCGTGTTCGCGAGCGCGCCGCTGGAGGCGAGCGGAGCCCCCTCGGGCTGCCATATGCCGGTTGTGGCGTCGGGAGCCGTCCCTGCGCTATAAATCGCCATTGCGGAGTTTGTCGTTCCGACGGTGCTGATGTAAGTATCTATCTCGCTGATGTGGATCGCCTGCGTGAGGCGAAATGGGGCGCACTCCATGCGGGAGGCAGTGGCCAATGCCGTGGCGGCAATGGTCGCATAAGGGAAAGAGGGATAGTACCGTCCGGCCACGTAAGCTGCCCAATATGGCGTCGTGCATGCTCCCGCGTCCACGACGTTCCCATTGGCGTCGAACTTCGCGCAGTCGCCGGACGTCAGCGTGCCGCTCGCGGTCGCAACCGTGGTCCCGTTGCCGCTCGTCGGATAGCCGCCGAACGATCCGGCGTTGTTGAACTGGATCTGGCCGCTCGAGCCGCCCGGCGAGCCGGTTCCGCCGCAGCCCGCGCCGGAGTCGACGAGGTTCCCACTGGCGTCGATCTTCACGCAGTCGCCGGTCGTCAGCGAGCCCGTGGTCGAGGCGATCGTCGTCCCGGTGCCCGACCTGTTGTAGCCGCCGAAGCTGCCCGAGTTGTTGTACTGCAACTGGCCGCTGGAGCCGCCGGGCGTGCCCCCGCAACCCGCGCCGCTGTCGACGAGGTTTCCGTTGGCGTCGATCTTGACGCAATCGTTCGAGGCCAGCGAGCCTGTGGTTGTCGCAAGGGTTGTGCCGCTTGAGTTGGAAAGCGCCGTAGCTTTGACAACTGAGGTTCCGGTTCCCACGGTCGCAACACCGCCCAACACGCCAGCGTTGTTGTACTGGATTTGTCCGTTTGTACCGCCGGGAGGCGAGGAAACGCCCGTCTGAGCGAAATAGTTAGTCCCGTCCGAAACAATGCCTGCGCTCTGCCCCGCCAGAAGAACGAGGGTGGCCGCCTTGTTGATCTGTGACGTTGTCGGCGTGATTGTCGCCGTTCCTGCGCCTAGATTTTGGATCGACGCGACGAAAAAGCCCGAACCGAATCCGGTCGTCCCTGCTTGCGGAAGCGTGACAGCGATCGAGCTCGCGTTTGAAAGAGTGATGAGCTTGCCGCAATCGCTCGCCGAGATCGTGTATGTCGTGCCCGTCTGCGCGTTAGGGGTTATTGCGGTCGAAACCGTGACAGCGCCCGTCAGGGGACCGCCCGCGGGGCATGTCGTCGTGATCGAGCTCACCCCTCCGGAGCAGGCCCCGCCGGAGTCGACAAGGTTGCCGCTTGCGTCGATGGATACGCAATGGCCGGTCGTCAGCGAGCCCGCGGTGGTGCCGATGGTCGTGCCGGGGCCGGACCTGCTTAGGCCGCCGAACGACCCGGCGTTGTTGTACTGGACCTGCCCGTTGGAGCCGCCCGGGGTCCCTCCTCCGCCGCCGTGCCCCGGAGGGGGCCCGATCTGCGACCACGAGGGGTCGACGACCGATAGCGCGGCCAGCAGGGCCACGCCGCGCAGGAGCGCCGCTCGCGGCCTGATGATCGGACGCATCAGTTGAACTCCACATACATCTGGGTGTTGGCGCCGGAGGCGATGCAGTTGAGGTCGGCGTGGGGGACGCCGCGGGTGGCGGGCCCCCACAGCGCTGACTGGCTCGCAGCCATCTGGATGGACAGCCCGTCATTCAGGACCGGCGTCGAGCCCCAGGAGCAGGCGATCGAGTTCGAGGAGTCGACGTCCTGCACCTGGACGTGCTGGTAGGAGCCTGCACGCAGGCATCTCGTCGACGACGTGCCGACGATGCACTTCGTGAAGGTAAAATTCTGGTCGTCGGCCTCGGAGGCCGACGGCAGGGCCAGGGCCGCTGCGGTCAAGGCGACCGCCATGGCCAGGTTCAGCTTGCTCATGTTGTGGTGACCCTCTCCGGGAGGCCTCGCGCGTACGGGAAGCATGCCCAGAGGGGGACCCTCGTCGATGCCGTCAAAGTCCGTTATGGAACCGTCGCCCGCCCAGGCCCACGCGCAGGCGGATGTTGTTGCCCCCTCGGCGCCCGTCCCAGCTCAGCGGCTTCACGGCGATGCGGGCCACCACGGCGAGGTCGTCCTCGCCCTCCTTGGGCCACTCGTTGGCCAGCGCGGCGGCGTGTTCGGCCTGGATGTAGCCCACGTGCACCCAGGCCCCGCTCTGGCCGAGGCAGGCCGCCCTCCAGGCGTACGCCATGACGGCGTTGCCGTCGAACGTGTTGCCCGGCTCGCGCACCAGCAGGACGATGGTGTCGACGCCCTTGTGATCCAGCAGCTGCTTGGCCTCGGGCGGACGGTGGTGGGTGCCAACCAGTGCCAGCTCCTCCGCCGATAGCTCCTTGCTGAAGCGCACGGGGACGTATTCGAACGCGCTGTTGAGGGCCCTGGCGGTCTTCTCGCTGTCACGCGGCTGTTTGGGGCGCGCCTGCCTCACCCGCTTACCGAACTCTGCCAGTACCTGCTCGATGGCGCAGGGCGGCACCAGGCCCTCGACGCGGACGTGCTTCTCGCGCTCGATCGTGAGCCTCGCGCCGAACGGCCTAACGGCCTCGCGCAGCTCCTCCAGCGCGTCGCCGATGGTCGGGCGGACCTCCCACTCCACCATGATCCCCTCTATCTCGCGGCTCTCGTACCTCTTGCCCATGATGGCCTCTCTCCTCGGCTGTCCCCTCTCTAGGGTGCCTAGAATGGAAGATGCCCCGACGCGGAGCGCCGAGGCACCAATGCTTGGGGTAGATGCTTCCTGCTGGAGCGTGCAACGGGATCGAACCGGCACACCCGTAGCTGTTGCTGTCACAATCCTACCCGGCCTTGGCGGGTCGCAGGATGGTCCGGCTTCACGGACCTGGGCTAGTGGCCCCAGCAGGAAACCCTTTTCGCGGCCGGTCAGGCCAGCGGGTCGTCGAGCCAGGCGGAGTCGACCTCGGCCTCGCCGAAGTCCTCCTCGGGGTCGGTCTTGGAGTCGAGACGCTCGCCGTCCCTGATCTTCTGCAGGTTGTTGAGGCCGAACGCGTAGCCCTTGCCCACGTTATCATACGCGTAGCACGTGATCGTAGCCCGCGCATAGCAGCCGGGGTAGAACTCGTCGGGGTCCGTGATCGGCGCCCTGTCGAGGCCGATGACGCCCGGGCGCATCTTGCTGGACAGCGCCGCGAAGACCTTGCCGGGGCCGTAGCCCGTGAGGTCGGCCTTCTCCTCACCGTCGCGGAAGCCGCGCTTGAAGTTCGCCGGGAGCGAGCCCGCCTTCTTCTTGAATTTGGCCATGCAGACCTCGTCCGCGAGGTCGTACATTGCCTTCCAGAGGACCTTCTCCTTGTCCGTGAACCGCGCAGGCTCCCAGACGGCGCTCACGCTGAACTTGGGCACGCCGCCCTCATAGCTGGACGCCTCGAACACCGAGGGGAACGACACCCGGAACACGGGCGTGAGCAGCTTCTTCATATCCTTGGCCATGGCAGCAATCTCCTCTGTCTGCCGGTTGGTAGTGCGGCCGCCCGGCAAGCATCCGCCGCGCGGTCCTCCCACGGTGCCCCCTCGGGGCGCCGCGTGGAGCCGTCGTGTCCTAGTCCTCGTCGCCCTCGTCGCCGTCGTCGAAGTCCGCGGCTGGGTCGACCGTCGCCTCGTCGCGCGGGTCGTCCCTCGGGGCGAGTGTCAGCCCGCCAGGCGGCTTGTGGGCCAGGGGCTCCACCTGCCAGGTCCCGTCGGCGGTCAGCCTGTGGCCGTTGACCAGCTTGCGCGCGTCCTTGCCGAGCTTCTCCACCTTCGCGGGCGACAGCAGCTTCGGCGGAGCCATGAACTGGCCGTCGGTCAGCCCGACGGCCCGGAGCCGCGCCGCCACGACCTCGGGGGAGGCCTCCCAGCGGCGCACGCTGCGCTTGCGGACCAGCTTGAAGCCGTCCAGCCTGACGCCCTGCATGGCGAGGCGGAGGGCCATGGCCTCTATCGCTCGGTTGCGGGCGTCGAGCACCGGCACCCACCTGAGCGACCTCGCCAGGTCAGCCACGTGGCGGTCTGTCAGCAGTCGCCCGGGAGGCTCGTCATCGAAGTCCGCCCCGGCAGCCTCCTGCGCGAGGTCCCTCAGTGAGGGGCACACGGCCACGGCGTCGCAGAACGACGACGCGCAGTGGTCGCCGGCGCTGAGCCACCGCGCCGACCACTCCGGGGTGGCCTCGCCCGGGAACTCGCCGTCGGCCTCGAGCACGCGGTCGACCGCCTCGGCCAGATGGTCCCTGAACTCGAGCAACTCGGCCATGGTGCACATGTAGACGCGGACCGAGCCGTCCTCGTGGGGCGCGTTCGGCTGCACGAGGATCAGCTTCACGCGCTCGTGGGTGAAGTCATAGAGGGCGGCAACGCCCAGCGCGTAGTACAGCAGCTGTGGGTTGCCGTGGAGGACGCCGTCGGGGCCTGGCTCGGCCACCTCGACTACCACGCCCCCGCCATTCTTGTAGTCGATGACGACCAGCTCCTCGAGAAACAGGCTCCAGACGATGTCGCCCGTGCCGAACATGTTCGGGCGCAGCCACGACAGATCGAACTTGCACTCGCTGCGCAGCTCCGCGGCCGCGCCGAGCCTGCGGCCCTCGGCCCACACGACGTCGAGCATGACGTCGACGCCCGCCATCATGGCGTCGTCGACCTCGAAGCCCTGCTCAGGGTCGGCGGGCTTGCGCAGTATGCGGCCGTCGAGCGTGATGTAGGCGCCGCGGAAGGACCGGGAGTCCGCCAGGCGCAGCCTGACGCACTCCTCGATCAGCACGTGGGCAGCGGTGCCCAGGTTGGCGGCACGGGAGCTCCCACGCCTCAGGACCGCCGGCAGCGACTCCACGAGGCGCGGCGAGCCGGGGCACCTGATCCAGCGCTTCGACCCGGACGCCGACAGCCTCGCGTGCGCCCGCTCACCGTGGTCGGACACTACTGGACCGCCTTGAGGACCGAGGCGTAGCTCTCGATGGGCAGCTCGTTGATGTTGGACGCCCCGTGCCTCTTGAGGACGTCGAGCATGGCGGGGGTCCCCTCGATCTCGCGGAAGGACTGGAGCGCCTTGCGCAGCTCGTCCTTCGTGATGTGCGGGCCCTCGGCCTGCTTGGGCTTCTCGGGCTCGGCCTGCTTGGGCTTCTCGGGCTCGGCCTGCTTGGGCTTATCGGCCTTCGGCTGCTCGGGCTTCTCGGCCTTGGGCGGCTCCGGCCTTGTCGTCGTGACCGGCAGCAGCTCCTCCTGCGGGGCGGACGCCGGCTGGACGGCGGCGACGGCGGGCGCGAGGTACGCGGTCTTGGCGAACATAGACAGCGCCTCGAGGGCGTCGGCGATCCGCTCCAAGTTCTTCTCGATCGTGGGCAACTACCCCTCCTGGTCTTGCTGAGGCCCCATAGATGACGCGCCGGATGGGACCCATGGACCAGCGCTTCCAAAAAGCTGGCGCATTGCGCATTGCGCATCGCGTAGTCTAGGGGAGCGCACGCCGGCTGCTGCACGCGGCCGGGCCGCGCTATAGGAGTCGACCGTGGAGCGAAGGGGGCGCAGGCTTGACAACTCAGGGCTATACCAGCGCGGCGTCGTCCGCCCCCCGAAGGAGCGCAGGCAGATCACGTGCCGGCTCCCGCCGGACCTCATAGAGTACGCGGAGCACGAGGCCTACCTGCGCACCGCCCGTCCGCCCTACGCCACGGTCACGCTGTCCGACGTCATACGGATCGCCCTGGCGCACCTGAGGGCCACGGCCAGGACGCAGGTCGACCTGGCGCCCAGGCGGCAGGAGTGCGTCGTGGTGGTGTCCGGCGACTCGAGCTTCTGCTCCACGTGCGGGCTGAGGTGGGACACCAACGACTACGACCCACCGGCCTGCCCTAACTGAAACAGCGGGGACGACCTCAATGCCGGCTAAGCGCTGGGACTTCAGGCCCGACGAGCTCGAGGCCTACGGCGGCATGGAGCTCATACCCCTGCACCGCCCGGACGACGTCGACGCCAAGGGGCGCCGGGTCGGCAAGGCGCCCCTGTCCTCCGGCTGGCGCCGCTCGCCGGCCCTGTCCGCGGCCGAGGCCAGGCAGCTCATGTCCGAGGAGGGGCACAACGTCGGCGTGCGCCTGCGCGACGTGGACCTCGTCATCGACGTCGACCTGCGCAACTTCGCCGAGGGCGACGACCCCCTCAGGCGCCTGCAGGCGGACCTGTCCCTCGACCTCAGCGCGGCGCCGCGGGTCGAGACGGGCTCCGGCGGCCAGCACATCTACATGCGCAAGCCGCCCGACGTTGCGCTCCGCGACAGCCTCGAGGCCTACCAGGGCGTGGAGTTCAAGAGCCTAGGCCGCCAGGTGGTGGCCGCCGGCTCGGTGCACCCCGACACGGGGCGGCCCTACCTGCTCGACCCGCTGGGCGAGCCGCTGTCCGCCGCCCCCCTGGCGCCGCACGCGCTCATAGAGGTGGCCAAGCGGCCGGGCCGCATGGCCGGCGCGTCCGCCGGGAAGCTGCGCGACCGGCCAGAGGCCCTCGAGGAGGCGCTGTCCTTCCTGGACGCCGAGCAGTTTGGCAAGGGGCGCCACGAGAGCTGGCTCCAGCTGATGATGGCCTGCCACCACGCGACCGCCGGCGAGGGCCGCGCGGAGTTCCTGGCGTGGTGCGCCACGGACCCCGAGTACGCCGGCCAGACGGGGATCGTCGGGCGGCGCTGGGACAGCCTCCACTCGGACGGCACCCGCAACATCACATGGCGCCACCTGTTCAAGCTGGTCGCCGCCACCGGGGACGTGGGCCGCGCCTGGGTGCGCGAGGTCGACCGCGTGCCCCCGGAGGCCGACTTCCCGGACTACGAGGAGCCCTCGGGCTCGGACGACCTGGAGGAGCTGCTGCGCAGCATCCCCGAGGGCAACTCCTCGGTCAGCGAGGCGCTCGAGTGGTTCAACCGCCAGGGCTTCTGCGCGGTCATGGACGACGGGTCCTTCAGGGTCATGCGCCAGGTCGAGGACACGGTCTGGACCATCCCGGGCGCCGACGGCAAGCCGCGCATGCGGTGGGAGAGCTACCGCCGCAGGGACTTCCTCGACTACTACGAGACGAAGAAGTGCGAGAGTGGCGACGAGGGGAAGCGGAAGACAGAGCAGGTCGCCGCCAGGTGGCTCGGGTGGGGCAACCGCCAGTCCTACGAGGGCGTGGTGTTCGACCCCGCCGGCCGCTTCAGGAACAAGCGCCTGCTGAACCTCTGGACGGACTGGGCCGTGCAGCCGAAGAAGGGGGACTGGTCGCTGCTGCGCCGCCTCCTCCACGAGGGGCTGTGCGCAGGCCGGGACGACTGCTTCGAGTACTGCCTCAAGTGGGCGGCGAACATGGTCCAGGTCCCCGACAGGCCCGCCGAGGTGGCCGTCGTGTTCCGCGGCGGCAAGGGCACGGGCAAGGGCACGTGGGGCCGCGCGCTGGCGCGCCTGTGCGGCAAGCACGGGATGCAGATAAGCAACCAGCACCACTTCACGAACCACTTCAACGCCCACCTGCGCGACTGCATCTTCCTGTTCGCGGACGAGGCGATGTGGGCCGGGGACAAGAGGGCCGAGGGCGAGCTCAAGCGCCTGGTGACCGAGGAGACCCTGGCCATCGAGGCCAAGGGGCGCGACGTCGTGAACGTGCGGAACATGCTCCACGTCATGATGGCCTCGAACGAGGCCTGGGTGGTCCCGGCGTCCCTCGACGACGAGAGGCGCTTCGCTGTGTTCGAGGTGGACCCGAGGTTCCAGGGTAACCACAGGTTCTTCAGGGAGCTCAACGACCAGCTGGAGGACGGCGGCCTGCAGGCCCTGCTGTGGGACCTCAAGACGATGGACCTCGAGGGCTTCAGCCCCCGGTCCGCCGTGCCGAGGACCATGGCCCTGGCCAAGCAGAAGGTCGCTAGCATGGACTTCCTTGACCAGTGGTGGTACCACTGCCTGGTCATGGGGTCGATCGGGGACGGGATGCCTGCGGCCGCCGGGTCGTGGCGCACCGGGCCCGCGCGCTTCATGTCGCACGACCTGCACCAGTCGCTCACCGACTACCTGCATGCGGCCGGCGACCGCCGGGCGACCAAGCGGTCGGTCATGACGTCGCTCGGCGAGAGGATAAGGCGGAGGGTCCCGACGGCGCGGCACGTCAGGTTCAGGGCCCCCAAGGACAGGGCCGCAGACCTGGGGCAGTGGCTGGGGGAGGACGGCCGCGTGTACGGCTACGACCTGCCCTCCGTGGCCGACTGCAGGCGCATCCTGGAGGAGCAGGTGGGCGGCGCGCTGGAGTGGGGAGAGGAGGGGGCGACCGACGTGGACGACTCCGACCCTGCCGCGGTCGCAGACGAGTTCGACCCGCTGGCCTGAGGGGCCAACGGGTCTGGGGCAGCGGCGCCCGGGGGTGCGGAGGCGCCGCAGGTCTCTCCTATGCGGTCAGCGCTCTGTGGCGGACGGTTCGCCGACTGCTTTCAAGAGATGGTCGCACAGACGATCATTGAAGCAATCAAGCAAGGCCGCGCGCAGCGTCGCGCCGTTGGCAATTTGATCCAACGCCTCGTCGATTCGTACGAGGTATTGTGCCAGCGCATAGGGATTGTAATGGCCGCGCTTGGAACGTTTGGAGCGTTCCTCGTTTGCGCGGTCAAAGCTGGCTGCGGCGTGAACGAGAGTGCGCCGCAGGGCTTCTAGATTGTCGGCCATCACTTTGGCTCCTCCCAGCGACCGCCGCCGCGCAGGCCGTATGCCGTGCGCACAATCGGGGCCGTGACCGCGGCATAGCGCGGGCACTCCGTCTCGACCGAGGGCCTGTGGCCCTCTGGGAAGGATACGGGGCACCCGCAGTTGGGGTACGTGCACCGTTCGACCGGGACCAGGAAGCCGTACCGGTCGCGGCGCATCAGGACGTCGCACGGCAGGTCCGCCGGCGAGCTGCCGTGCGGCGCGATGAGCGCCTGCGCCGTGCAGTAGGCCCCGTCCGGGACCAGGCGGAGGCGCCTGGCGTGCTCCACGCACCCCTGCCTGCTGCAGCCCTCCACCATCACCGAGTACGTGTCGCCGACCCCGTCCTGAAACGCCAGGAAGTAGTGCGTCGGCCTGCCAAATGCCATGTCCCCCTCCATCACTCCACGCTAACCCAGCGCATGCAGGTCCGCAGCAGCGCGTCGTAGTCGCCGGCCGTCGCCTCGTCGTAGAACCGCCGGACCTCGTCCGGCGGTACCCTGGCGGCCCTCAGGGCCCGGGCCACCGTGCCCATGATCGAGAACGCATTGCCGTCCGTGTTGGACAGTCTGACTGTAATGTGCGGGTACTTCGGGCCCGCCTCCGTCTCTGCCTCACCCATGTCCAGTCCTCCTCTCTAGCTCAGTCCTGTAGCGCTGTGCCTGCCGCACGCCGCGCCGTGGTGGTCGAGCCGTGGTGGTCGAGCCGTGGTGGTCGAGCCGTGGTGGTCGAGCCGTGGTGGTCGAGCCGGTCCCTCAGGTATCCGGCCAGTCGCTCCTCGTCTCCCCGCCCGGGGCGCAGGCCGAACAGGCCCAACAGCTCGCGCGCGCCATCCTCGGGCTCCATCGCCCCAGAGGCCACACGGGCCTCCACATCCCGGCGGTCCATCGCCATCACTCCTCTCCAATGTTCCATAGCCCTGGTATCATGGCCATGGTATCACGGCCATGGCCAAACGTAAGCGGCCCTAACGTCTGCGGCGCGCGGATAGTCCGCCATCCGAGGGGGACCGGTCCTCGGGCCCCTCTAAGTGGAACGGCACATGGTCGAGCAGCTCCGAGACGTCGTCGCCGTCCTCCACGGTCAACCTGATGTGGCCGTCGTCCAGCTCCTCGAACCTGGCCACGTTACCGTGCCCGTCCTCTATGAGGTCCAGGTCCTCGCCCTCCTCCCAGCCGGAGTCGTCTAGCAGCTCCCGCAGGGTGAGCGCCAACGCGCTCACATAGGTCAGGGGCGCACTCACCGGAGCACCAGCCCGAAGGCCCAGGCGGCGAGCGCCAGTGGCGGCCCGAGCAGCGGCCGCAGGGCCGCGTACCAGTACAGGGCGCCGAAGGCGTACGCCAGCAGCAGGGTGAGCGACTCACCCCATGACCTGGTCGAGGCCGAGAACCTCGGCAGCAGGCTCCGCAGCCGGGGCCGAGGCGACCGCCTCGACGTCCCACAGTGCCCAGCCGAGGCCCTCAGGCCAGCCCACACAAGCAACACGAGCGCCGACCGGCTCGAGCCCCGCATCCCAACTCCTGACGACATCGCAAGGGTCCTCCCCAACAGTGCACTCCAGGCGGACGGCGTACCTCACGCCGTCAGCCTCCCGACGGCGGCGAGCCACCCCGCCACGTCGTCCAGCCTCCGCCTCACGGCCAGGCGACGAGGGCACGCGAGAGGGGCGTCGCGCTCGACGGCCGTCCACATGCTAGTGCCTGGGTCGCGCGTGATCCTGAAGACCGCGCCGTCGTCCCCGGCCCACCCGATGTACTCCCCCGGCCTGAAGGCCGAGGGCTCGATGTTCGCGAGGATCCTCCTCATGACAGGGTCCTCATCTTAGCCGCCTCGATGTCCTTGCGCCAGCTGTCCGGGTCGGCCTTATAGGCGAGCGCCGCCTGGCCGACCAGGCGCAGGCTCAGGTTGTAGAAGCGGGTCTGGTTGTCCGCCACGAAGGACAGCACCTCCTCGGCCTCCTCGGGCGAGCACCCGAACTGGGCGGCGAGCATGCCCTCGGGGCCCTCGGACACCTGCCGGATGCGTATCATGAAGTCACGCCGGGTCCTGAGCGTAAGGCACAGGTACATCGAGCGGTCGACCAGGGCCTTGAGGTGCTCCGAGTCGCGCTTGCCCGACCGGATGGCCACCTCGAAGTCCAGGTTGGTCAGGAAGACCACGTGCCCGCGGAACTCGAAGCGGTCCGGGATGCCCAGCTCCTCGAGCCAGCGGGCCTCCTTGCGCCAGCTTATCGAGCGCACGGGCCCCGAGTCCAGCGCGCCCTTGAGCAGGTTCAGCGCCACCTCGTCCCTGAACACCTCGTCCAGGTCGTCCAGCATCAGGACGCCGCCGTTGCGGGTGCGCCACAGCGCCTGGTACAGGCCGACCGCCGACACGCTCCCGCTGATGACGTCGTAGTGCAGCGAGGGGTTGCCCTCGTCGTCGAACGACTCGGGCCCCTCGGGCCAGCGCTCGGCGAGCGCCCGCCGCACCGTGTAGGACTTGCCCAGGCCCGGCGGGCCCGAGACTATCAGGCTCGGCATGCTGCCCTGCACCAGGCGCCTCGCCATGCGCTCCATCGCGTCGTAGCGGATGTTGATCCGCTCCATCGCCTGCTCGAGCGTCTCATCGGGGTCGAACTCGGGCAGGGCGTCCACGCCGTAGCGCTGCCCTCCGAGGAAGGAGGCCAGCGGGGATGGGGACGGGGACCCGTCCACCGACCCACCATACCGGGCGCGGGGCAGCTCGTGCCCCTCGCGCCTCAGGTGCGACTTGACCGACGACACGCTCGCGCCCGTGGTCTGGGCGCCGGGGACCGTCGCCCTCACGTGGGCGGCGACCTCCTCGTTGTCCGCATCGGGCCTCACCGCCAGGTAGTCCACTATCGCGTCCTTGACCGCACTGCTCATCTGCACACCCCCACCGTTGTCGCGGGCCCCTCAGGGTCCGTCCAGAAGGCTCGGTCCAGCCTACATTCCAAGCATACGCCGCCGAGCCGTCGGCGCACACCGCAAAAATCCTATGCGGGCATCAGGCGGCGACCGTGCCGTCGCGGGCCTCAGCCTCCCGCGGGAGACGACGTACCGCCGCCCGCCGAAGTTGGCCCACAGGAGTCCGTCCAGCGGGAAGCAGCGGAAGCCCCGCGCCGCCACGTCGTAGACGGGCACCAGCCCGCGCGCCCACGGGTCGTAGGCCATGCCCTTCCCCGTGGCGCCGGCAGTCACGCCCCGCCGGCACACCATCCTCCTCACCGCGCCGTCGGCCCGCCTGATGAAGCCAACGGCGAACAGCCTGCCGTCCGCGGTCGCGCGGACGAAGTCGGCCAGCGATAGGGACCGGGCCACGGGCCGCCCCTCAGTGGAGCCTGCGGCCGGACGGGGCCGGCCTCGCGCCCGGCGAGGGCCAGCCCTGCCGCGCAGCGTACCAGTCCGCGTAGGCCGCGATCGCCGCGGCATAGCGGACCACGCCGACCGCCAGCAGCGCGTCCATGTCCCTGTCGTACTCCTCCCGCCAGGCCGGCGGGAGGGGCGGGTCGTACTCGCACGCCCGCGTGTCGGGGTGGAAGCCGTGCCCTATGCGGGCGACCCACCTGTCGCATATGTCCCTCGCGTTCATCTCCAGTCCTCCTCTCGGTAGGCCGTCAGCCTCTTGCTCATAGAACCACCACGCATGACCAGTCCTCCTCCTCTCGGCCTGGGGACCATCCCCGGGCGTCCATCCTGGCCCAAATTCTGGGCCAGACTGCGGCGCCGTCCGACCTGTCCGGCCTACGTCCGACCTGTCCGACCTAGAGTCGCTCAGATTGCGGCGGAGTTCACCTGCCGTCTGACCTGTCCGACCTAGAGTGCGCCGAATTGCGGCGGAGTTCGCTTGCCGTCTGACCTGTCCGACCTAGAGTTGCTCAGATTGCGGCGATGACTGCCGCAATTCGGCGCACTCTAGGTCGGACAGGTCGGACCCAGAGTTCTCCGGGTCACTCTGGGTCCGACCTCGTCTGACCTTGTAAAAGTAGGTCAGACGACCTTTTTGCCTTATATTTCATATACTTACACCACTGGGTCCGACCGTCTGACCTCCGGACGATACACATGTGTGCGTGTGTGTGTGTGTGCGTGCGTGCACGTACGCGCACATTACCGACTTAGTGCTTTAAGGTCAGACAGGTCGGACCCAGTGGTCTAAGTATATGATATTACTACATAAAATCTGTCCGACCTAGGGCTTTTAAGGTCAGACAGAGGTCAGACAGGTCGGACCCAGAGTGCCCCGGGGGCGGCCATTGGTCGTCTCTGGGTCCGACGTGTCCGACCTCCGGAGCGCCCAATTGCGGCGCGATGCGCCGCCAGCCGGTCAGCCAGAGGGGGACTGCGTCCCAGAGTGGACCACCCGCAGCGGGCCTTCTCGCCGGCGCGCGATGGGCGGTCAGCCCGCCTGCTCCGCCTCCTGCCAGCGGGCCAGGAATGCCTGCAGCCACTCGGCCTGCGCGAGCATCTGCGGCGCCGCCGCGCCCAGGAGCGCGTCCTGCGCCAGCGACGCGAGCATCTCGCCCGCGCCGCCGCCGGCGGCCCGCAGCCCCTCGTTCCCCGGCAGGGCGAGCCAGTCCTCCAGCTCGTCCAGCTCGTCCACGAGCCGGACGAGCGGGTCGTCCGGCCACACCCTCCAGCGCAGCGAGGGGTGCTTCGCGCGCATCCTGCGGGCCTCCTCCCTCGCGGCCGCCCGGTCCGCCCCGTGGTCGGACAGGGCCAGCCAGCGGCCAGACTCCGTGTTGAACTGCACCTCGACGCCCATCTCAGCGCCCTCCTCGATGCCCGCGCCCCATGCGCGGGCATCGGTCAGGGCGCGGGGGGACCGGCCCCCCGCGGCGCGCCTCACGCGCCACCCAGATGGGCCACGGCCAGCCTCTCGGCCAGCGCGTCCAGCTCCGGCCTGAACGGGTCGCCGTACACCAGCAATGCAGCCAGCACGGGTATCCGCTCGTCCACCCCGGCGCGAACGCGGGCCATGCGCCACACGTAGTAGGCCCTATCGTCCCTCGGCCTGGTCGACCGCAGCCGGCCGCCGCGCCCGCGGCACGCCTCCTCCAGCCCCGCCTCGTCCGGCGCCGGGCGCCGCCCGGAGCCACCGCATGCCCTGCACACGTGCGTCTCCCCCAGGATCGTCCTGACCCCGGTGCCGTTGCACAGCTTGCAGTCTCTGTCCTCAATCGTCATGGCTCGCGCCCTCCTCGAAGCCCGCGCACCATGCGCGGGCTTCGGTCAGGGCGCGGGGGCGTCGCCGCCCCCGCCGTCCGGCCTCACACCGCGGGGAACAGGTCCCGCAGCGTGGCGCCCTCGACCGTCACCCTGCACACCCCGTCGCCCGCGATCGCGTAGGTCTGCCCGAGCTCGGGCGTCTCGCCCACGCGCTCGTGGGCGAACGTCCGCGCCCGCTTGAGCGTCCGGAAGGTCCGATGCCCGTGGGCGCCGTCGACGGCCGACCACGAGACGACGATCTCCGAGGGGCTTGCCTGCGGCCTGCGGCCGGGCACGGCCACCCCGGCCTTCCGCATGTCCAGCGCCACGCTCGCGAGCGAGCGCGCCGTGGTGCGGGCAGCAGGGTACCGCCCCCTCACGCAGGCGACGATGTCCGCGTAGGACATGTCCGTCTCGAGCAGCTCCATGCAGAGCCGCCCGATAGCGCCCCGCTCGGGCTTCTCGGCCGGCGCCTCGGGCTCCTCGGCCTGCGCCTCGGGCTCCTCGGCCTGCGCCTCGGGCTCCTCGGCCTGCGCCTCGGGCTCCTCGGCCGGCGCCTCGGGCTCCTCGGCCGGCGCCTCGGGCTCCTCGGCCGGCGCCTCGGGCTCCTCGGCCGGCGCCTCGGGCTCCTCGGCCTGCGCCTCGGGCTCCTCGGCCTGCGCCTCGGGCTCCTCGGCCTGCGCGCCCGCGAGGGCCGCGATCGAGGCCTCCAGCTTCTCCCGCGAGGACTTCCACGAGGCCAACTCGGGCATCCCCGCCTTGGCGCGCAGGGCGTTGAGCTCCGCGAGCCGTTCCTTGGTCGTCGACATGTTCCGCACTCTCCTTCTCCGGGCGGACCGCTCCGCCTCACCACCCCACAGTAGCCCGTTTCTCGGGCTCCGCGAACTGCATAATGGGCATGGGCCCATGCCCATGTCCCCGGGGCCCGGCTCCCCGCACATGCCCGTCCCGCAGGGCGGGCATGGTCAGTCAGCCGGCCAGCCGCACCTCGCACCACGTGCCGTGCGTCGGGTCCTCCCCCAACCACCGGCCCTCGTCCATCAGGCGGCGCTCCATCTCCCCGCGCTGCTCCGCGTCCAGCTGCGCCGCGAAGTCGCCCACCGTCTCCTCGTCGGGCCCGCCGTCGGACGACTCCACGACCACCGGCGTCGAGTCCGTCACCACGAACCACGAGTCCACGGCCTCGACGTCCGTGGTCTCCATGGAGCCGAGGCCGCGCAGCGCCGCGTCGCAGGCGGCCCCCCGGACGCGCTCGCTCCAGCGGTCCTCGCCCTCCTCCGCCTGCACATCCACCTGGTGGGCCACGTGCCGCAGCACCTCCACCCTCACCGTCCTCTTGCCCATGTTCCTACACTCCTTCTTGCTCGGGCACGTCCGCCCGGATGGCGCGCGCCTCGCACAGGTTCCGGACCCTGCGCGCGCCATCCGGGCGGACGTCCGGCCCTCCGGCCGGGCGTCCGCCCCGCCCCTACATCAGCCTGTCGACCCACCTCGTCGGGGCGCCGACCCTGCGGACCGACACGTCCACCACGTACGTGGCGCCGTCGAGCTCCACCTCGAGCCGCGGGTCGTCTCCGCCCACGGCGCTGCACCTCGGCTCGACGGCGGCGAGCCTCGGGTTGGTGTCCAGCAGCGCCTCGATCGTCTCGAGCGCCAGCTCGCGCAGCAGCATCTCGTCCTTGCCCATTCTCACCACCTCCTACGGCGCCCGGCGCGCCTGCCCTCGGGGCACGGCCCCTCGACGGTGCCGGCCCCTCTGGGCCGGCACGGTGGATCGGCCGTCCGTCTGGTCCCTTACGGCCCCGCGCGTCTCCTCACGCGGGGTTGTGCCTGTGGAACTCGTCCCACTCCTTCTTGACCTTCGACATCTCGTCGACGAGCATCCTGGCGTGCGCGCCGTCTATCCTGACGTACCAGTACTGCATGGACTCCCTGCCACGCCTCATCTCTATCTCGCACTGGCACTTCTCGCACGTGTCGTCGCCGTACCTCTTCTCCAGGTACTCGAGCATGCGCACCTTCCGCACGTTCTCGACGTACTTCTGCACGTAGTGCCGCTGCCTCTCCTCCTCGTCGTCGAACCTCTTGATCCTGACGGTCGACCTGTCTCTCCAGTTGGGGTAGACCTTCTCCTGCACATATCGCATGACCTCACACCTTTCTCTAGCGTGGTTTTAGGCACACTTTCTATTTCACTTTTAGTTTTTGTTTTTGTTTTTGTTTTTGTTTTTTGTTTTTGTTTTTTTATTTTTCATTTTTTTAATATAGTACTTTTTTTTTAAAAGTAAAATCACAAAATATTACAACATTGTAGTAATGTGTTATTATAAAAACCCACTTCCAAAACGTGGTACGCCCCCCTGCCTGGGCTCAGCCCACCCGCCGTAGGTCCCCCGGAGCCGTATTTTCCAAAAAGCCGATTTCCGAAAAAATAAAAAAGTCGCCAGGCCCCACGTTTCTCCAGAGTGCCGTAGGCCCCCCGGAGCCGTATTTTCCAAAAAGCTGATTTCCGAAAAAATAAAAAAGTCGCCGGGCCCCACGTGCCGACCCGCCGTAGGCCCCCCGGAGCCGTATTTTCCAAAAAGCCGCCGGGTCCCACGTGCCCACCCACCATATGGGCGCCGCGGATGGAAATTTGTGGGGTTTGCACCGTCAGGGGGGCTACCCCGGGCTCCAGAGTGTGCCATAGTAGGGTCCTAGGGGGGCCGCACGGTGTGAAGGAGTGAGGTCCATGGGTCAGGCAGACAGGACAGCGAAGGCCAGGGAGGCCAAGGCCGCAAAGGCTAGGGCGGCCAGGGCCGCGGAGGAGGCGGTCGGGCGCGGCCAGACCGCCGGGATGATAGCTGGGCTGCTCTCGCACAGGGAGCTGTCCTACGACGAGATAGCCTCAAGAGTGAGGCAGGAGCTGGCCGGGGCCAGGACGACCGCCAGGAGCGTCGCGTCCGTGGCCAGCCGGCTGAGGAGGGGCGGCATGGCCGTCCCAGACAGGCGCTTCGGGACGCCGCCTACGCCTCCGAAGGCGGCGTAGGGCCCCAGCCCCAGGCCCGTCCGAAGGCCCCGCCGGGAGAGTCCCCCACCCACCCGGCGGGGCGCACACGCTGGCCCACGGTGCCCCCGGCGCCACGGCATCCTCGGCGCCATGCCGAGCCGCAACTCCATGTACGAGCACGAGGTCGACGAGGCCGACATCGAGGCGATCGGCGACGAGGCGCTGCGCATGGAGGGCGAGGACCCGCCGGCGCCGGCCGTCCGGCGCAGGGCCATGTCCGTCGGCGCTAGGCTGACCGCCCGGCAGGTGGTCGGCGACAGGCGCAGGGCGGTGTTCATCCAGAACCTGGCGCAGCACGGCGTCGTCGGCAGGGCCGCGGCGGCCGCGGGCTGGCCGTCGTCGACGGCGTACGCCCTGAGGAAGTCTGACCCAGAGTTTGCGAGGCTGTGGGAGGAGGCGGTGGAGTTCGCCGCCGACGCCCTCGAGGCCGCGGCCAGGGAGCGCGCCGTGGACGGCGTGCTCAGGCCCGTGTACCAGCAGGGCGCGCTGGTCGGGCACGTCAGAGAGTACTCGGACCGGCTGCTCGAGCTGATGCTCAGGGCGAAGCGCCCGGAGTATAGGGAGCGGCGCGACGTCGACGTAGGGTTCAAGGGCGGTGTGCTGGTCGTCCCTGGGCAGTCGCCAGAGTCGGACTGGGAGGCGGCCGCGGCCGCGCAGCAGGCGCCCGGCAGGGCGAACCGCGGCGAGCTCGTGGGCCCGGGGATCATAGAGGGCGAGGCCATCGACGTGACGCCCGCTCGCACGCAGGAGGCGACTGGATGAGGGTATCTGCTAGGAAGGGCGACCCGGGCTTCAGGCACTGGATGGACCCACGCCGGGTCACAGTCGAGCTGGACGGGGTCCGGCTGGCGGACGCGGCCACGGCCGACGAGGAGCGCGGCGAAGTCATGCTCCGCGACGGGACGGTCCGTAGGGGCCGGGTGCGCGTCGACGTTGCCCCGACGGATGGCGTCGGGTCGCGGAGGGACGCCAGGGTGGAGGTGTCGGTCACAGGCGGCGAGCTGTCCGTCATGGTGCACTCGCGCACGAGGCCGGGGATGATAAGGCGCGTCAGGGGCCCGATCCCCGACGCGCCCCGGCTCGCCGGCGCCGCCGGCATGATGGCTGGCGCCGCGGCCGAGCACCTCTGCAAGCATCACGGCGACGTCTTCGACCCGTCGGAGGTGGCGGCGGTGGCGGAGTGTGAGCTGCGCCGCGCCCTGGGACGCTGATGGGCGGCGTCGAGCTACCAGAGGGCGCGCGGGTCATCTGGACCCCGCAGCCAGGGTCGCAGAGGCTCTTCCTGTCATGCCCGGTGTTCGAGTGCTTGTACGAGGGCACGCGCGGCCCGGGCAAGACGGACGCGCTCCTCATGGACTTCCTGCAGCACGTCGGCGTCGGGCTCGGGCCCGACTGGCGCGGCGTCCTGTTCCGGCGGTCCCACCCCGAGCTGTCCGACGTCATCGCCAAGAGCCAGAAGTGGTTCCGGCAGATCGCGCACGGCGCGGAGTACAACAAGGTCGAGAAGACCTGGACCTTCCCCGACGGGGAGCAGCTCCTCCTGCGGCACATCAGGACAGTGGACGACTACTGGTCCTTCCACGGTCACGCGTACCCATGGATCGGCTGGGAGGAGCTGACCAACTGGCCAGATGACGCCGCCTACAGGAAGATGATGAGCTGCTGCCGGTCGTCCAACCCGACCGTGCCGCGCAAATACAGGGCCACGTGCAACCCCTATGGGGTCGGCCACAACTGGGTCAAGCGCCGGTGGAGGCTCCCCGGGCACCGCGGCGTGGTCATCCGGGACGGCGTCGACTCCGAGGGCTCCGCCGAGCCGGCCAGGGTGGCCATCCACGGCTCCATCCACGAGAACCGAG
>Ga0335069_10002046_pt1 | contig 31541 bp, 28 predicted proteins | sample Lox_Sample_11_FD_206714 | JGI IMG/M metagenome (GOLD analysis project Ga0335069, IMG submission 206714) | Soil microbial communities from Loxahatchee National Wildlife Refuge, Florida, United States - Lox_Sample_1.1 | ecosystem: Environmental > Terrestrial > Soil > Wetlands | place: USA...
ACGATCGCGGTCACGTAGGGGAAGTGATGCGTCATGGGGATCTCGCTCCTCACGCCCGCACACACCGTGCAAGGTGACGGCCAGCCACACGTCCCTCGCGGCCCCGGGGCCGCGGGTCCCGCGACGTTCGGTCCCGCTTCTTCTCACGTGCGTCCATCGCGCGGAGAGCACGCAGGAAAGCGCTCGATCGCCACGACTCTGCCGCGTGGCTCGTCGCTTGCTGAAGCATCGAGAGCATGAAGGCGAGAGCGACGACGACGGCGGTCCTGGGGCTCGGCGTGCTGGCGATGGTGCTCGCCACCGGGTGTTCGTCCAGCGCGCCGCGCATCGTCCCGCTGCTGCGGTCGGCCCCGGTCACGCCGAACATCAACGCGCCGCTCGAGGTCGTGAGCCGCGCCACGGCGGTGCCCGATCCGCTGCCGGTGCGCAATTCGGACATCGTCTACGGCGACCTCGAGGCGGCCCTCGGCACTGCCGTCTCCACGGCGACTGCGCCGTGGGCCGACGCGCACAAGGGCACCCCCATCGGCAAGGCCGGTGGGTGGACCGTGCTCATCGAGGTGACGGGCGCCGAGGCCGAGCTCGAGTCGGGCGGTCGCGTCGTCATCGGCATGGATGTGCGGGCGACGCTGCGCACGCGCGCGGGCAACCAGTACCTGGGCCAGACGCAGCTCAGTTGCCGCGACGGCGGCCTGCGCTCCGCCGACGAGGGCGCCCCCATCATCTACCGCTGCATGATGCGCATCGGTCGCGACCTGGCCGGCTGGCTCGGCGGCGGCGTGCGCCTCGAACCACCTCCACCCGAAGCGAGCTGAGAGAAAGGGTCCCTTCACCATGAGAATCACGAATGCTCTGGGTTGCGCCGCGCTCGTCGCCGCGGCGCTCGGCACCACCGGATGCGCGACGACCACCGTGGAGCCCGGGCATCGCGGTCTCTACTTCGCCCCGAACGACGGCGGCCTGCGGCGCGAGGCGCTCATGCCCGGCAAGTACAAGCTGGGCTGGTGCTTCCTCTACTGCACGCCGAACCGGGTCGACGACTTCGACGTGACGTACTCGACGCGCGGCGAGAACATCGACACGAAGGACTCGGACGGCCTGGTGATGCACCTGCGCCTGAGCGTCCGGTACAAGCCGATCGAGAGCGAGATCTACCAGCTCGATACCGAGATCGGGCCCAACTACTACGAGGAGGTCATCGGACCCGAGTTCCGCAGCGCGTGCCGCGGCGTCTTCGCACGCCACTCGTACATGGAGCTGCAGAAGAAGAACGAGACGATCGAGAACGAAGTGGAGTCCGAGCTTCGTCGGCGCACGGCGGGGCAGCACATCGACATCTCGAGCGTCACCCTCGAGAGCGTCGACTACACGCCGGAGATCAACTTGAAGAACCAGCAGCGCATCGCCGCCGAGCAGGAGAAGCAGCGGCAGCTCGCGGCCATCAAGGCGGAGCAGGAGAAGAACACCGCCGAGGCCGAGAAGCACATGTCGGCGATGAAGGAAGCCGCGGAGCAGAAGAAGCTCGATACCGAGGCGGCGGCCGAGCAGAAGAACCTCGAGATCCTGAAGCAGGCCGAGAGCGAGAAGCTGGAGCTGCAGAAGGAAGCGGATACCCAGAAGCTGCAGCTCGCCAACGAGGCGGCCAACGCGAAGTTCAAGGCCGAGCAGGCGCTCCAGGCGCTCGATCAGCGGCGCAAGGCGGCGCGCGCCGAGCTCGAGATCAACAAGCTGCAGGCGACCGCCGACGCGACGACCAAGGTCATCAACGCGAAGGCCGAAGCCGAGGCCGCCCGCGCGATGGCGCAGGCGCACGCCGAGGAGAAGCGCGCCGAGACGGCGGGCATCACGCAGGCGGAGGTCATGGAGCACGCGTACGACGCGCTCGGGAAGCTGGGCGGGACGGGGACCACCATCGTGCTCGGCGACTGGGCGCACGTCCCGAGCTTCCTCTTTCCCAAGACGCCGACGATGGGCGGGTTCGCCATGCCCTGGCAGCCGTTCAACGGCCCGCGCCCGGCGGGTGAGAGCACGGTGCTTTCGGATACGAAGTGAATCCTGCCCGACGCGGGCCCGGCTCCGGATCGGTGTCCGAGTCCGTGTCCGTGTCCGTAGCCGCGGCAACTCGGGCACCTTCTTGTATGGCGCTGTGCTGAGGTATAGAAGGGCGTGCCGGCGCGGACGCCCTTCCTCCTCACGCTTCTCGCGGCCCTCGCATCCTGCTCTCGCTTCGGGCCGCTGTACCCACCGCGCCCCGCGCCGAGCGAGGGCCCGCCGGTGGCGGACCCCGAGCCGGCGCGCGTGGTGGCGCACGTGGTCGTCACGTCGGCGGCGCTGCGGAAGGCCATCGACGACGCGGCGCCCAAGTCGGGTGACGGCACGATTCGCGCGCTCGGCGGCGACCGCCGCTACACGTGGGAGCGCGGGCCGGTGGACGTCGCCATGGGCGACGGGCGCATCCGCCTGACGATGCAGGTGCACGCGACCCTCGCGCTTCCCCTGAAGACGCTGGACCTGCCCCTGGAGCTGCGCGCCTCGGCCGAGCCCGTGGTCGGCTCCGAGTACGTCGTGAAGCTGCAGTCGGTGGAAGTGCACGTCACGTCGACCGACACGGGGCTCGGGCTGGCCGACAAGATCGGAGGCGTCTACGCCAAGATCGAGGCGCCCATCGCCGCGCAGCTCACGTCCTTCGCGTACGACCTGCGACCGCTGCTCGGGGAGGCGTATTCGCGCGTGGCGGCGCCCATCGACGTGCCCGTGGGCGACGCGCACGCCTGCGCCACGCTGCGGGTGCTCGAGGTGGAGGCCGGGCCGACGGTGCTCGCCGACGGGATCGAGAAGGACGTGGCACTCGTGGTGGCGCCGTCGATCACCATGCCTTGCGGCGAGTCCGCGGCGGACGGCCAGGACGACGCCGGCGCTCCGCTGCGCGCGTCGATGCCGCTGCTGCCGCCGCTGTCGAACGTGGCGACGCTGCAGCCGGGGCCGTTCACCGTGACCATCCCCGTCGCCGCGCGCTACGACGAGCTGACGCGCGCGATGACCGCGGCGTTCACCGACGGCAAGCTGTTCTTCTCGAAGGAGTACCCGCAGGCGTACCTCGAGAAGCCGGAGATCTACGAGTCCCAGGGCGCGCTCGTGCTCAAGCTGCACATCGCGGGGCCGGTGCACGGGCTGGGGGTCGACACGGACCTCGACGGGGACCTCTTCCTCGTCGGACACCCGGCCGTCGTGGACAACGAGCTGCGCATCCCGGACCTCGAGCCGACCATCGAGACGCGCAACCTGCTCCTCTCGCTCAAGGCGCTGACCGGGGCCGACTCGATCCGAGAGGAAGCGCGCGCGGCGCTGCGGCTCGACATCGGTGAGCGCGTGCGCGAGGCGAAGACGAAGCTCGGCGAGGGACTCACCTTCGGCAAGAGCGACGCGTGCTTCCGCGGCGACGTCGACCGCGTCGAGGTCACCGGGGTACATCCGCACGCGGCTTACCTGCGCGTGTACGTCGCGGTCACCGCGCGCGCGCGCGCCGAGATGCCGTGTTCCACGCGTGTCACCGAGTAGACGCGTCGAATCGCGGCGAAGCGAGACGGCGTTCGATAATGGGACAAGGTGTCCCAAAGGTAACTGCAATTATCCGGCGTCATGGCAAAGGTGGGATCTCCTGGACTCTCGGTGTCGCTTCGGCTACGGCAAACAGGCCAAAGTTCGCGTAACGTCATCAACCCGATCGCGGTGGCCGCGGATGATCGCTGCCCACCTGTCCCAAAGTTCTACGGGGAGTCCAACACCATGCTTCGACGCATTCTGATCAGCACTTCGATTCTCACGGTCGCCGCTTCGTTCTCCTTGGCCCAGGGCTGCAGCAGCAGCAGCGGCGGAGGCACCGGCGGCGGCAGCGGCTCGAGCAGCGGCGCCACGGGCGACGACGCGACCGGCTCCAGCAGCGGCAGTGCGAGCAGCAGCTCCGGAAGCGTCGGCGACGACGCGACGGGCAGCAGCAGCGGCTCCAGCAGCGGCAGCAGCAGCAGCAGCGGTGGCGGCGACGCGGGCGGGCCGACCTGCACCAGCCCGGCGACGAGCATTCCGTCCAACGAGATTCTCCCGTACGTGCCGGTGGTCCAGCAGAAGGGCGCCTGCAGCGCCACGGACATCTCGGGGTATATCACCGCTTGCGAGCAGATGACTTCGACGAACGCTGGCTGTCAGGCCTGGTTCTCCTCAGCTCCTGCCGCCTGCGGCGCGTGCCTCTCACCGGCGAATGACGCCGGGATGGCGACCAACACCGGTGGCCTCCTCACGGACTATTCCAACATGTTCAACCTCGGCGGGAATTCCCCTGGCTGCGTCGCGCTCGTGGACCCGACGAACGGCCCGGCCTGCGCGGCGGCGTACGAGCCGTGGATCCAGTGCCTCGCCAACTCTGGCTGCTACACCTGCACGACGGATGCGAGCTTCCAGACGTGCGGCGGAACCATCGTCGGCACCGGCGGCGCGTGCGCCATGGAGTACAGCTCGTTCCGCTCCGCTTGCGCTACGGATGTCGCCGACGGGGGCGTTCTCAACGGTGGCGCGTGCTCGGACGATACGCAGGTCCTCAGCGTCATCTGCGGCAACGGCTCCGGCGACGGCGGCTGATCGACACATAGGTCACTGCGAAACAGCAGGGCGCGCGGCAAGCGACCAAGAGGTTGCTTGCCGCGCTGTCTTTTGTGGGCAGACTTCGTCGCGTGGGAAACAACGTGGGGAGGCTGGTCGTGATTCGCACGCTGCTTCCGATGGCGTCGATGGCGCTCGCGATCGCCCTTCCATCGTGCGGCGGGGGCAGCGGATCGAGCGGGAGCTCCAGCGCTGGCTCTGGCGGCGACTCCGGCAGCAGTGAAGGAGGCTCCGGCGGGATGGACGCCGGCGCGGACGGAGGGAGCGGTCCTTCGTGCAACGCAGTCGCCTCCTCGGTCCCCGCATCTGAGATCCCGACATACATGCCGGTCGCGCAGGTCGTCGGCGCTTGTTCGGCCACCGACATCGCCGACTACGCCCTCGCGTGTGACTCCCCATCGGCCACGAATGCCGATTGCGAGAACTGGTTCGCGAGCGCGCCCGCGGCGTGTCAGTCCTGCCTCGTCGGGCCGGTCGTGGGGGCTGATCCGGGGACTCCCACCGGACAAGGTGGCATTTGGCTCGACGCCGCGGGGGAGAACATCGGCGCGAACGTGCCGGGCTGCCTCGACAAGGAAGGCATGAACGCGTGCGCGACGGCGTACCAGAACCTCGTCGAGTGCTTCTACTCGGCTGGTTGCGCAGCGTGCACGGACCAGAGCTCGTACGACAGCTGCCGGATGGCGGTCACGGCCAAGGGTGGCGCGTGCGCGACGTACCTGACGTCGGCGCAGGGCGCGTGCAATGCGAACACAGTCGACGGCGGTCTGCTCGGCACCGGCGGCGCGTGCTCGACGGACCAGGGTGTGATCAGCGTCATCTGCGGCAACGGCACCGGCGACGGCGGCTGAGCGCGGCGAGCGACCCTCGGGCTGCTCACCGCGCGCGCGTTTGCAGGGCCATGCGCACGCTCATTCCCTGCGAGCCATCGCTGCCGCGACCCTGCAATGGAGAACCGCGCCCGCGAGGATCCGCCTTGCCATGTCCGATCGGCCTGAGCGAGCACGTATGAGCCCCAGCGACTCGAGGTGAGACCACTTGAGAGGCAAACCTCCCGGGGATCGAAACGCGAGCAACTCTTCGAACTCGTCCGGGCGTATCACCGAGGCAACCTTGCGAATCTTGCGCAAGGCGCTCACATCCAGGCGCAAGCCGGCAGCGCAAAGATCCGCGCTGGACTCCAGGAGCGCCCTTGCGCCTTCGCGCACGCTGGCCTCTCGGAGCCACTGGCCGAGTTGGTAGCGAGCTCTCAGCCCTTGGAGCTCGATTTCGACGAGATGTGCAACGAAGGCGTCCACGAAATGCATGTCGAAGGACGCTGCCACGAGCGCGCAACCTAAACACGCCCTCGCCTCCTCTTCGACGCCGCTCGAGCAAGTGTGACCAGAATTAAGAACGTTGATTCTCAACGACGAGAAACCATCTCGCAAACGTCGCTCCGCAACTCGGACGTCGTACCGAGTTTCTGTCTTCGTCACATGGAGAGCCCAGTCTGCGCTGCCAAGAGCGTCAGCACGCTCATGGAGGAGGAGTCATGATGCAGAAGAGAGTCATCAAGACAGTCGCAAATGCGGTCCTCGCATTGGCGTTCTGTGGCGCCGTTCCAGTGGCATGCGGAGGATCCGGCGATCCCTCATCGCAGTCGAGCGAGACCGGATCGACGCTCGCGGCCGAATCGAAGGCGATCGCGACTGCAGCGACGCCCTTGGGCGAACCGACGTTCACGCGGACAATCGTGAGCAGGGCGGCCGATGGCACGGAGAAGGTGGTCGTCAATCAGGTCACCAGCGCTCAGCAACTCGCCGAGCATAACGAGCGATTGGCCATCCAGGCTGGGGCGAAGATCCCAGAGACCCTCACTGTCGACACCTGCACCAGCGCCGACATCCTGCTCTTCGACGGAGCCGAGCTCAATGGCAACGAGATTTGCTTCAGGAACGGCGGGTCAAGCACCGACTCCGCGTACCTGCCCAACTACTGCGAGTCCTTCACTGGTTTCCCGCTCCGTTGCTCGGGATACTGGGCGGGTAGCCACATTGCGTCCTGGGACAACATTACCGGCGGGCAGGCGGCATCGGTCACCGCGGCCAGCGGGGGGCCGTGTGGCTTCAGTTGCCTCATCCACCACCCGTGTGTCTGCTACGCGACCGTGAACCTGCCAGCCGGCAGCAGCGCATGCGGCGCCTGCGGCGAGGTCTGCACCTATTGCAATCCGACCAACATCGACAGCACCATGAACTATCTTTGGATGGGCACCGGGAGCGGCGGTCTGTGTTCGCTGTGTCCGAACAACTGACCTCCGTGTAGGTCCAGGCTCTCCTGGAAACAGGCTCGCGACCCCGGGCACCCAATCGGTGACCGGGGTCGTAAGCTTTCGAGTCGTTCAGGCGCCGCACGCCTCGCGGAGGACGCGAAGGACCGCGTCGTGGAGCGATCCGCAGCCGAGCTTGAGACGAAGGCCCGCGATCTGTTTGCGCACGGTCTCCTCGGAGGCCTCGCGCGCTTCGGCGATCTCCTCCTGGGTCTCGCCGAACGAGGCGCGACGCAGGATGTCGGTCTCGGCGAGCGAGAGGCCGCGTGTCTGCGCCCAGACGTTGACGACCTGGATGATGCGCAGATCGAACTCGGGGCGCGTCAGGCTCGACGCCGCCTGGCTGACGAAGCGGCGGACCCGCTCGGGCGTCCACGGCTTGGTCACGTAAGCGACGCCGAAATCGTGCGCGACGTTGACCGCCGCGTCGTCGTTGTACCCGGTCATCAGGACGATGGGCAGGAGCGGCCAGCGTCGACGCGCGAGCGGGAGGAGGTCGACGCCCGAGCCTCCGGGGAGGTTCTTGTCGATGAGCATCGCCGTCCAGTCGCGGCTCTCGTCCTCGATGAGGCGCCTGGCGTCCTCGAAGTCAGAGGCGACCACGACGTCGCCGAACGGCCGGATGATCCTGCGAAGCGAACCGACCACCAGCTCTTCGTCATCGACCACAAGGAAGAGCCGGGCCCCCGGCCGAGTCACGGATGAAGCGTGCTGCATCGATCCTTCAGGATACTTCCGGACCGCTCTTCTCCGCGAACGCGGCCGCACCCCCCGGCCCATCTCAAGCGAGTGTGACCAAAGCGGATGGGGTCGAGCAATACCCGTTTCCGGGTAGCCCGCTTCCGGGTACCCAGCGGCGGCCGCTACTGCTGGGCTCCGCGCGCCCGCGCATGAGCTGCGAAAGCGCCCGAAACTGGCGACAAGCCGCCGCGTGACGGTCAGCCCGAGGTGTCACGCGCGACGATGCGCCGCACCATGGGCTCGACCTCGTCGCGGTCGACCTTCGTACCGACGCTCGTTCGGAGCGCGCCGAGCTCTCTCGCGTGCTGGAGCGCTGCGTCCTTGACGCGCGACATGTCCTCCTTCAGCACGGCCACGCCTCGTTTGACCACTCCGACGTCGGACCTGATCTCGGCGATGTCATGGCGCAGCTCGCCAATGTCCTGTCGCATGACTCTGACTTCGCCTTCGTAGCGATCGAAGCGTCGTCCGACTTCGGCGAAGCCGGCGTCCATCTTCGTGTGAAGCTTCTCGAGGGCGGCTGCGAGCGCCGCTCCCGTCATGGGCTTCTCCGGGTTCTTCCTGCGCGAGGCCACGTGCATCTCCTCCCAGCAAGCCTCGGGTGGGTCCCGAGGTCAACGGGCGCCTTCGCACCGAGCGTGCCGAGAGCTTTGCTCAAGCATGTCGACGGCTTGAGCGCCCGCGACCGAGCCGACCCCCTGTCCCGGACAGATCTCGGGGTGTCCCGGCCACCCCGGAGAGCCGGGCAGGCAGCCGCTGCCGCGCATTTCCCGCTGACGCGACGCGCGACGGGAAAGCGGCGGACGATGGCCCCGTCCCACCGAGACGGGAGGGCAAGGGGCGGTTTGGATCTCCCGTGCCGGTGAGTCGGCACGTGACGTGTTCGCGTGAACCTTCCGTCCCGGCGAGCCGGCACGGGAAATCGGGAACGTACATCCTGCTCCCCTAGGGGGCGGACGGGAAGGGATCGCGCGAAAATGCCGTGCCGCCGACGCGGCAGGGCGAAGTGTCGAACGAACAACCCGACCCGGCCAGGGGACTCGGGAGCCGACAGCGCACACAGACCCCTTGCAGACGATTCGTTCGGACAGGCGGCAAGACGGACTGACCACCCGGGCGACCAAGTGGTCGCCCGGGTGACCAACCGCCCCCCCGCTCCCCGCTCCCCACTGCCCCCCAGGCCCCCGGTTTCAACCGGCAGCGAGCTGCTCCTCGGCCTCCTCCGCGGTTGCCTCGGCAGCGCGTCGCTGACGAACCCTGTCGAGCGCCGTGGCGATCCACGAGCGCAGCTTGCCGAACGGGACCTGCCCCACCTGCAGGACCGCGGCGCGAAGCTCGTAGGCCTCGTCGACCAAGAGCTCGAAATCCCTGGGCTGCACGCTCGCGCCGACGATGATGACCGCCGGCTTCTGCACGCGCATGCGCTCGCACGCGGGAAGCGGATGTCGCACACGCACGACGCGCGTATTGAGCTCGCGCAGCAGGAGCATGCTCTCTTCCCACGGCTCGATGCGGACGAGCATCACCACGTCAGGGCGGAGGCCGACGTAAGAGTCGCGCTTGGTCAAGGGAGCCTGCTCCATGTCGAGGGCTCCACAAAGCACGAGCAGTGCCGACGGCAAATGCGCGGAACTGCGTGCGCGCGCTGGTAAGCGCAGCTTCCGGACGGAGGGGGGTTCAGCGACTGGAGGGGGCCGTGCCCTCGATGTGGAAGTGGCCGGCGTGCTTGCGCAGGCACATGCCGTTCGGCGTGTAGGTGACCTGGAGCCAGAGCGAGGTGACGCCGGTGTTCCCGGCGCCGTTGCCGACGCTGTAGTTGTCGTAGCTCTCGGAGCCGCCGATCTGCGCGCCCCATTCGCAGAAGGGCTGGATGTCGACGGCGGCCCAGAGCGAGGTGCTCAGGAGCAGGCCCGACTTGGAGCTGCCCGAGTCGGGCGTGAAGAAGTACTGGCCGAGGTGCAGCCCGAGGCCACCCGAGAGGGCTGCGATGTAGAGGGGCAAGCGGAGGCCGGGACGGGCGCCGACGAGCCACTGCGTCAGTCTCGAGTTCACGCTCACCGGGATGTAGTCATGGCTGCTGTCGAAGACGGCTCCCGTGTTTCGGCCATACTCGAAGCGCCCATCGATGAGCACCGTCGTCCAGCGCGTTTGCAAGCCCGCGACCACCGAGGGGCCGAACATGGTCATCCCGATGGACAACGGGTTCGGCTTCCAGCCCTGCGGGTAGTTCAGGAAGAAGTTGTTGTACGTCGTGAACGTCGTCGAGCTCTCCACGACGCCCACCCCGATTCGCCACCCATCCGGGCTCCCCGCGGGGCTTCCCTGGAACCACGTGTCCGCGAGCGGGAGCGCCCCGCGCACGTCGGTCACGCCGCCCTCGGGAGCGACGACCGTCGTGTCCAGCGACTCGCACCCGAGCGCCGCGACGTGCACCGCGTGCTTGCCCGGCGCGACGCGATACGCGACGTACGCCACCACCTCGCGACCGGGCTCTCGTCGCATGGCCACGCCCATCGGCAGGGCCGACTCGGTCGCGTCGTCGAAGAACACGGCGAGCCCCTCTTGCCCCAGCGGCTCGGGCGAGCCGCATCCGACCGCGACGTGCACCTCGCTCGACGGCGCCGCCTCCGGCTCGAGCGTCAGATCCATCGTGCGCGACTTGCCGTCCTCGATCACCACGTCGGTCACGTAAGGACGCATGCGCGGCGCCGTCACGCGCAGCGCGTGCGCCCCCGACGGCAGGTCCAGCTGCACGCGCGGGCCGCGGCCAAGCTCGCGCTCGTCCACCGCCACCACCGCGCCGTCCAGCACGTGCACCTCCAGGTGCCCGACCGCGGGCGCGAGTCGCACGTCGAGGGTCGTCGCCGCGCTCCCGCCCACAGGCACCGGCTGGTCCCACGTGCGGAACCCCTCCTTGCTCACGCGCACGCGCCTCATCCCGATGTCGAGCGTCACCGGCGCCTCCAGCGGCGACTTGCCCACCACCTGACCGTCGACGCTCACCTCGGCGCCCGGCTCGTTCACCTGGATGGTCTCGGCCGTCGTGAAGGGCCGCAGCGCCCTCGACAGGTCCTGCGCGTCCTTGCGGTCCTGCGCGGTGAGCAGGTCGCCCCCTTCCGCCAGGTAGCGGCCGAGCGTCGCGAGCGCCTCGGTGTAATGCCGCAGGCTCTTCTGGCAGACGGCGACGTCCCAGAGCAAGCGCGCGTCGTGCGTCGCGTCGTACGCCGCGCGGTACTTGAGGAGCGCCGTCGCGTAGTCGCCGTCCTCGAAGAGCAGCCGGCCCGCCTCGTAGTCGCGCCTGGCATCGGCCGGGAGCGACTGGCCCAGCGGTAGGGGCTTCGCGAGGAGCAGCGGCGCCGTCAGCGACAGGAGCAAGCCGAGTCCGCGGAGCACGCGCCCGGGATGCTAGCCTGTTTCGGCGTGACCGAGCCCACGAAGGACGCGCTTCCCGTCGCGGTCGGAGAGACGATCGCAGGCAAGTACCGCGTCGAGCGCGTGCTCGGGCGCGGTGGGATGGGGGTCGTCGTCGCGGCGATGCACGAGAAGCTGCGCCAGCGGGTGGCGATCAAGATGCTCCTGCCCGAGACGAAGGCGAGCGACAACGCGGTGACGCGCTTCATGCGCGAGGCGCGTGCGGCGGCCGCGATACGCGGGGAGCACGTCGCGCGCGTGCTCGACGTGGGGGAGCTCGACGGCGGCGCGCCGTACATCGTGATGGAGTACCTCGAGGGGCGCGATCTGGCGGAGGTGTTCAAGGAGAGCGCGCCCATGCCGATCGAGGAGCCGGTGGGGTTCGTCCTCCAGGCGTGCGAGGCGATCGCCGAGGCGCACGCGGCGGGGATCGTGCACCGGGATCTCAAACCGTCGAATCTCTTCCTCACGCGGCGGCCGGACGGGACGGCGCTCGTGAAGGTGCTCGACTTCGGGATCTCGAAGGCGCTGCTGACGGCAGCGGGGGAGGGGACGCTGACGACGGCGTCGTCGTTCGTGGGGTCGCCCATCTACTCGCCGCCGGAGCAGCTGCTCGCGGCGCACGACGTGGACGCTCGCGCCGACATCTGGGCGCTGGGGACGATCCTCTACGAGGGACTCGCGGGGCGGCCGCCCTACGTGGGGGACAGCGCGATGCACGTCGCGTCGCGCATCTTCCACGAGGCGCCGACGTCGCTCGCCGAGCTGCGGCCGGTGCTGCCGGCGGACCTGGTCGCGGCGGTCATGCGGTGTCTGCAGAAGAAGCCGGAGGACCGGTTCCCCGACGTGAAGGCACTGGCGGAGGCGCTGGCGCCACATGCTCCGCGGGCGTCCATATCCGCCGAGCGCGTCGCGCGGATCGTGTCCACGCCGAATCCGGCGCAGCCGTCGCCGGTGAACGCGGCGATCACCGCGAGCGCCACGTCGATGCCCGCAGGGGGGCCGCAATCGATGCGGACGCCGGGGCAGAGGCGGCTCATCGTGATCGCCCTCGCCGCGGCCGGCGTGATCGTCGGATTCGTCGCGTTCTACGGGCGCTCGTCGGCGCCGCCGGCGACGACTAGCGCCGCGGGGATCGCGGCAACGGCGTCGGGGTCGGGGTCGGCGTCGGGGTCGGGGTCGGGGTCGGGGTCGGGGTCGGGGTCGGGGTCGGGGTCGGGGTCGGGGTCGGAGTCCGTGTCGGCGTCGGCGTCAGTGACCGAGTCCGCGTCAGTGACGGCGTCCGCGTCCGCGTCCACACCGAGGCCCGTGGGGGTGGTTCCTCCGAGGAAGAACCCCCTGAGCGTCGGCGTGAAGTAGGGCCCCCCCGGCCCGGCGGGCTCTCACATGTTGGGGCCGACGATCGTCGCGCACCCGAGGATGATGTTCACGGTCGCCATCGCGTTCATCTTCAGGTTGTTGCACGACGTGCCGTGGAAGATGATCTCGGTCGGGTTGCTCGGGTTGTCGTACGTCCACCCGTTGTTCGGGTCCTGCGACACGGTCATGCCGTCGACCGTCACGTTGACCTTCGACGGGTCGAGCGTTCCCGCGTCCTTGTCGAGGTTCAGCGGGAAGGTGCACGAGAGCACCTGACCGCGGATGGCGTTGATCGCCGTCTCGAACGCCTGCTCGGTCTGCGTCGCGTTGCCCGCGGTCGGGTCGACCTCGAAGAAGCAGAGGTCCGTCGCCCCCGCCGTGTTCTCGTTCGGGTTGCAGCCCTTGGGCCCGGTCCCGCCGGCGAGCGCGAGGTTGCCGAGGAAGTTCGGGTCGAAGTTCGTCAGGTCGGAGCTCGGGTAGACGCCCGTACCGATGACGTACGTGAGAATCGGTCCCTGCGGCATGGCCTTCGTGAGCTCGGTGGCCGCCTCCATGACGCACGCGTTGCTCGTGTAGCTGCCGCCGCCTGGCGCGCAGTTGTCCGTCGGCACGCCGTCGGTGATGAGAACGAGCACCTTCTGCCCGCCCGGGGGCAGTGGCGTCATCGCTACGTAGTTCTCCAGCTCCGTGTACCCGCCCTGCAGCGCCGTGCCGGTGGGCGTTCCGTCGGCCGGTCCGCCGCTCAGCCGGTTGTTCAGCAGACTGTCTTGTGCGGAGCCCACGAAGTTGATCGACACGTCCGCCGAGTCGGGGTACGGGCCGCCGCCGCCCGTCGGATCGTTGCTGTCCGAGAAGACGATGAGCCCGACGCCGATGCCGGTGTCTGCCTTCATCTGCATGTCCGAGAAGATGGCCTTGAGCGCCCCCGTTGCAGCCGTCCACTTGTTGTCCTGGCTCATGCTGCCCGAGCCATCGAGGATGAAGAGCAAGTAGACCGGCGACTTGGTCGCCTTCGCGGTCGCCGTGGCGCAGCCGGCGTCGCCCAGGCCGCCGCCGCCCTCGGCCACGCTGCCGTCGCCGAACGAGCCGCTGCTGCCTCCGAGGCCGCTGCTGCTCCCGGTGCCGCCGCTACTGCTGGTGCTGGCCCCTCCGCTGCTGCTGCCGCTCCCGCCGGAGCTGCTGCTGCTGCCGCCGAAACCGCTGTCCGACTTGCTGGAGCCGCACGCGGCGCCGAACGCGACGCTCGCCGCCAGGGAAACGAAGCACAGACTGCGCGCCCAAGTTCTCATGTACCTCTCCTGCCCCCGCCCCTTCCCTATGGCCGAAGGGATGGCATCTCGACCATGCGTTCCGCAATCGGGACGCGCGGGGGACTCTGCGGAGAGGTGAATTTTCCGTCGCTACGGGCACGCCCTCACTGGGCGGGGCCGGCTTCGGGCGGCGGCGCCGGGGGCTTGGGGGGATAGCCGACTGGCGTGATGCACGAGGACAGGTCGAAGAGGATGAATTCGAGCGCGTCCTCGTCCGGCTGCAGGGTGGCCGTGGCGGCGCATCCGCTGGGGACCGAGTTGTTGCCGTTGGCGTAGTCGATGCCCCCGCCGGCGTTCGAGCCCGACACGTGCAGGTCGCTGAAGACGACGCGCCCGCAGTACTGCGGCACCCCCGCGTCGTTGACCGGCGCGTTGAAGGGCATGTCCCACGAGAAGTACTGCGAGCTGCTGTTGTCCGACGCCTGGATCCACGGCGTCGACACGTTGGTGGAGCTCACGAGCGCGTCGTGGCGCGCGATGGGGATGTCGAGCTCGCCGTTCTGCGCGGCGCCCACGTCCCCGAGCCACGTCTGCAGCGCCTGACCCTCCGGGAACGGCTTGCCGTTCGGCAGCGTGGTCTGCACCTGCCCCGTGATGGGGTTCTGGTAGGCGTCGCACCCCTGCATTCCACCGGGTTGATTGGCGCACTGCGACTGCGACCAGTCGGCGGTGTTGGGGAACTGCGACTGGTTGGCGAAGAACGCGTAGTGATAGTGCTCGGCGAAGACGCGCCCGCCCTTGCTGACGTAGTCGGAGAGCGCCTGCGGGTTGGCGCCGGTCGTCTCGCTTCCCTCGCACGAGAGCAGCACGATGTCGTAGCGCTCGAGGTCCTGGTCGCTGTCCCAGAGCGACGTGGAGCTCGACGGCGAGCCCGCGGCGGCATTGCCCAGCTGGTTCGGGGGTCCACCCTGGAAGACGTGCACGCGCGCCGACCCGGCGTTCGGATCGCCGCTGTACTCCGCCTCGTCGATGCCGACGCGCGTGAGCAGGCACTCGAGGGTGTCGGCCACGCCCGTCGACACCGCGATGTTGGGGATGTTCGCGTACATGCCGTCGGTGTGGTTCTTCGGCAGCGAGATGTTGCCCTGCGGGTTGTCCTTGCACGCCGTCACGCTGGAGATCGTGATCTCCTTGCGCCACTTGCCGATCTGCACGACGAGCGGGATGTCCTTGCCGTCGGGCGCGTTGGGGATGGTGAAGGTTCCGTCGGCCGCCGTGAGCGCGATGGCCATCGGCTCGCCCGAGAAGAGCGCGTCGCAGGAGCACGAGGCGCCGTTCACGCCGACCGGGATGGGGTCGAGCACGCCGCCCTTGCTGTTCGGGATGTAGACGACGACGTTGTAGAGCGGGTTGTGCCCCGCCGGGTCCATCACCTTGCCGCTGATCGTCGTCGACGCGCCGCCGTCGCAGGAGCGCACCTGGCACTGCAAGTTGGCGCAGCCGACGCCCGCATCCTGCGGCATGGGCATCGCCGTCGCGTCGCCGAAGCCGCCGAAGCCGGGGCCTCCGTCGGTGACCTCGCCGCCACCGCTGCTCCCGCCGCTGTTACCAGCGCCTCCTCCGCTCTGTCCTCCGCCGGAGCTGCCTCCGGTGGGGGTGTTGAAGCCACTCTTGTCCTTGGTGCTGCTGCAGCCGGCGCCCACCACGAGCGCGACCGCAGTCATGACACCCGCGATACTCCAAGTACGCTTGGTCATGCCCGAACGCTCTCAAACGAGCGAACGGGTGTTCAACCACAGCCGGGCGGATAGTGCGCGCGACTCAGCGCGTGCGACGACGGCGCGCCGCGAGTCCCAGCACGAGGCCGAGCCCGAGCGCCAGGCCGCCGACGCTCTCGCCGGTGCCCACCGTGCTGCAGCCGCAGCCTGCGGCCGGGGTGCTCAGATCGCTCCCGACGTCCGTGTTGCCGCTGCCGTTGTCGTTGTTCCCCGTGCCCGCGTCCGGCGTGACCGGCGCAGAGCCGCTGCTGTTGCCGCCGCTGCTGCCGTTGCTGCTGCCGCCGCTGGAGCTCGAGCCGCCGGAGCTGCTGCTACCGCTGCTCGAGCCGGTGCCGCCGCTGCTCGAGCCGGAGCTCGACCCGCTGACGCCGCTGCTCGATCCGCTGACGCCGGAGCTCGACCCGGTGCCGCCGCTGCTCGAGCCGCTGCTGCTGCTGCTACCGGCCGTCTGCTTGAGCAGCGTGCCGTTGGGCGTGCCCCAGCCCGTGGGCCCGTCGTAGCCGGGGCCCGCGTTGCACTGCGCGCTCGTCGTGCAGCTGCCGTTGCTGCCGGAGGTCACGTCGTAGAAGTCGGACGTGTGCGACCACACCCACGACGGCTGCGGCGGCACGCCGAGCATCGTGAACGCCGCCGCGACGATGGGCGAGGACGCGCTCGTCCCGCCGACGACGAACGACTGACCGCCGCACGTGACCGAGACGCCCGTCTGCGGATCGCCGACCGCCGCGATGTCCGCCTCCATGCGCTCACCGCAGATGGTCTGCGTCTGCCACGTCGGCTTCCCGATGTAGGCGCTGCATCCGCTTCCGCCGCTGTTCCACGCCGTCTCGCTCCAGCCTCGGGAGCCGCCGCCCTGCGTGAGCGACGTGCCGCCGACGGCGACGACGCCCGCCGACGTCGCCGGGTACGAGGCGCCGTAGCCGTTGTCGCCCGCCGACGCGGTGACCAGGATGCCCTGGTTGTACAGCGTGTACGACTGCTCGGTCGAGCTGACCGTGTTGTCCTCGGACCCGCCGTAGCTGTTGCTGATGGCGACCGCGCCCATCTTCGCAGCGGTCGCGAGCGCCGAGGCGAGGCTCTGGTTGCTCGTGTCGGTCGCCTCGACGAGCAGGATCTTGCAGTCGGGACAGGCGGCGCTGACCATGTCGATGTCGAGCGCTTCCTCGCCGTTCCAGCCGTTGCAGCCCTGGCCGTCGGTGCCGGGGTAGTTCGTGGTCCCGTCGCCCGCGATGCGCGTGAAGCAGCCGCTGGCGCTCGTGCAGGGCGGCAGACCCATGGAGGAGCGGTACGAGGCGAGATCCGTCTCGGCGCTCGGGTAGTCGTAGGCGTCGACGACGGCGACGATCTTGCCGCCGCTGCCGCTGGTCGGGATGCTGTACGCCGACTGGATGTCGCTCGCGCCGTAGCCCTGCTGGCCGCCTCCCGCGAAGGGCTTCATCAGGCCGTCGTCGCCCACGATGGCCTTCGCCATGCAGTGCATGTGACCGGGGCCGCCGTCGGCGCCGCAGCCGAGGGGCGCCCAGTTGTATCCGGCGAACGGTTTGACGCCTGGTTGCACTGCCCCCGTGCCTTCGGCATTCGCGCTGGTGCCTCCACCCGCGAGCAGGAACAGCGGGACGAGTGAGAGCGCGCCGACCAGGGACCTCATGTGCATGACACACGTCTCCTTCCGGACCTGGATCCCAGAAGACCCAGGTGCAACATTGCGGCGCCGTCGAACTGACCGGGGTGAGGGCTGATGCGACCCCGATGGCGCTCAGTACCTCTCACCCCAACACGCACATCGTGCAAGGACGAATTTGCGTCTCACTCGCGTTTTGGTGCGAGAAACCTGCGACGCCAGCGCCAATCTCGCGGCTCAGTGAACGCGCGCTTCTTCGAGTACGACGTCGGCGGTGAATTCTTTTCCGTCGCGAAGGGCGACCACCTTCACGTGCTGGCCGGGCTTGGCGCCGGTGAGCACGAACATCACGTCCTCGACGCCGCCGATGACGTGTCCGCCGATCCGCAGGATCACGTCGCCGCCGCGGAGGCCCGCCTTGTCGGCCGGCCCGCCGGCGCGCACGCCCGATAGCAGCATCCCGGTCGTTCCCTTCGGAGGTCCCTTCGGATCGGGATAGGTGCCGAGCGTCGCGCCGTAGGAGCGCACGTCGCTCTCGATGGGCGCGGCGACGTGCTGCACGTCGAGCTTCTGCAGATCGGTCACGTCGCGCGCGAGGTGCTCGGCGGCGACCGCGACCTGCGCCATGCCGGCGGCGTTGAGCTTGTCGACCGTGTCGGTGAGCTTGCCGTTGTCGCCGTGCACACCGGTGAAGAGGTGGAGCACGGGGACGCCCGCCTCGTGGAAGGGCGCGTGGTCGCTCGCGCCGAAGCCGCCGCCGGTGGCGCGCGCGCAGTTGATGCGTGCGGCGTCGCAGGCGCCGGAGAGGAGGTCGGGCCACTGCGCGGCGGTGTCGGCGCCGAAGACCTGCAGCGTGTCGTCACGCATGCGGCCCACCATGTCGAGGTTGATCATCGCGATGATGTCCTTGGTGAGGACACCCTCCGGCAGGTGCCGCACGAAGGCGTGGGCTCCCGCCGCCCCTTGCTCCTCGCCGGAGAAGGCGACGAGCACGATGTCGCGCCGCAGCGTGGGCTTCTCCTCGGACAGAGAGCGCGCGATCTGGAGGAGCGCCGCCGTGCCCGACGCGTTGTCGTCGGCGCCTGGGCTCTTCTCGCCGATGTGATCGTAGTGCGCGCCGACGACGACGACCCCCGGCAGGCGCTGTGCGCTCGGCACCGTGGCTGGCCACCGACCGACCACGTTGAACGCCTCGGTCGTCTCCGGGGCCAGCGTGACGGCGAGGTTCGCCAGCGGGTGCTGCCCGCGCACCAGCCCCGCGAGCAGCGGCCCGACCGCCGCGTTGGCGACGACCGCAGCGGGGATCCCTTCGTCGCTCTCGGGCACCGGATCGCTCAGCTTGCCTTCGGCGATCGCGACGAGGCCCACGGCGCCGCGGTCGTGCGCGAGCCACGCTTCGTGGCGCAGGCTCCCGTGCGCCGCCGCGCGCACGACGGCGATCTTGCCCTTCACGTCGATGCGCGCGAAGTCCTCGTCGTCCGCGACGTACACGAGCGGCGCGAGCACCGTGGCCGACGCCGAGAAGCCGAGGGCACGCACCAACCCGGGGGCGACCGGCGCACCGACCGGGCCGAACGTGGCCACGCCGCTCACCGATTGCGTGACGTCGAACGTCTGCCTGTAGTCGTCGTCTCCTGCCGGCAGCACGCCGAACGACTTGAAGGACCGCTCGACGTAGGCCCCGGCGTCGTCGAGGCCCTTGGTGCCGAGCCCGCGCCCCTCGCGCGCCGGATCGGCGAGCCACGCGGCGTCGCCCATGACGTGATCCGCCGGGCGTATCTCGACGTGCCGCCAGGCGCCGCCCCAGTGGGCAATCATCACGTCCACGTCGTGCTCGAGAGGAAGCGTGGCGCGCGTCGACGTGAAGGCGATCCACTTGCCGTCGGGTGACACCGCGGGCGACGCATCCCACCCCGGCGCGGTCGTGATGCGCTCGAGGTTCGTGCCGTTCGTGTCGACCGCCCAGAGGTCGACGTCGTGCGGGCCGGGTGCGCCGAAGCGCGACGCGAACACGACGCGTCCCTCCGTCCCCAGCCACGTGGGCGAGAACGACTGCGCGTCGAGGTAGGTGATCTCGCGCGCCTCGGTCCCGTCGGCGTTGGCGATCCAGAGCTCGGACGGGCCGGCGGGCACGAGGTTGCGCGCGAGCAGCTTCTTGTAGTCCTCGACCTCCGACGGCCGGGGGCGCGAGGCCCGCCAGAGCACGTGGGTGCAGTCGGCGTCGAAGGTCGCCTCCCCGTCGTACCCGGGCGTCGCCGTGACGCGGCGCACGTTCGAGCCGTCGCCGTTCATGCGGTAGACGTCCGGATCGCCGTCCCGCATCGAGGTGAAGACGATGCTTCCGTCCTTGCCGCAGACGTTGGGATCTCCGTCGAACCCCGGGCTGTCGGTGAGCTTGTGGGGCGACGACCCGTCGGCGGAGGCGCCGAAGACGTCGACGTCCGGATCGAGCAGCGTCGCGTCCTTCGCATCCTTGGAGGCGGCTCGCGCGTCGTCCTTGCTCTTCCCGCACGTCGGCGACGCGGCGTACACCACGGCGTGATCGCTCGGCGCGAACGCCGCGGTCTCGCCCCCCGCGACGGCGCTGCGCGACGGGGGATCGGCGAACGGATGCACCTCGACGAGGCGCCCGCACGCCAGCGCCGACGTACGCGTACGCAGCACCAGGGCGTCGCTCGCCCACGACCACCGCACGGCGCCGTTGTCCCCGCCGTGGGTGACCTGCACGATGTCCGAGAGATGCCCCTCGTCCTCGCGGACGGTCGCGACGGGAGGCGGGGGCGCCGGAGGCTTCGGCGGCGGCTCCTCCGCGCAGGATGCAACGACGAACGCGCAGGAGAGACGCAGGAGGAGAGTCGCGGGGCGCACGGGCTCCGCGATACTACCAGGGTCGCCGGGCTACCGGGCTCCCCGAGCTACCGGGCTCCCCGAGCTATCGGGCTCCCTGGGCGCGTTTGGCGGCCTTCGTCATGGTGGACGAGGGGGGCGCGCGCTTGGCGAGGATCTCGTTGACCGTGTCGAGCAGCTTCTCGGGCAGACACGGCTTCGCGAGGAAGCCCTCGCACCCGGCCTCGCGCGCCCCCTGGGAGTGCCCCTCGAGCGCGTGCCCCGTGAGCGCGATGATGGGGATCTCGCGCGTGAGCGGGTCGTGCTTTATCCGGCGCGTCGCCTCCCAGCCGTCGATGACCGGAAGTGACAGGTCCATGACGACGAGGTCGGGCAGCTCGGTGCGAGCCATCTCGATGGCCTCGGCGCCGTCTCTCGCCTCGACGACATCCAGCCCCGCGTAGCGGAGGAACTCCGCGTACATGGACCGGTTGTCCTCGAAGTCGTCGACGATCAGGACCTTGTGCGGCTTCATTCTGCGCACGATGGATCCTGCTCTATCGAAGCTCCCGCTTCCAGTGGGGATCGTGCCCGAGCCCGGTACTTACTTGGTGGCATCCGGACTGCAGAGTGCTCCGGCCATGCGCTCAGTACCGCCGCAGGGGCCGTTCGATGCCGAGCAGAACAGCGGCGACGCCGAGACCTTCCAGCTCAAGTTGAGGCTCGCGGCGGATGCCGCCACGGGCGCCTACGAGGTGACGATCGAGCTGCTCGACATCGGGTTGCGCGTCGAGAAGATCGACGTGGACCTGCGGCGCGCGCTGCGCTCCGCGGCCGACGAGTGCGCCGACCGGCTGAGGGACATGGGGTACGCCGTGACGTCCAACGACGTGATCGGTGCGCTCGAGGAAGCCCTCGACGACGCGGAGCTCGTGCGCCGCGAGAGCACGCCCCCGAACTAGGCGTTCCAGGCGCGAAGCTCGACGGTGAAGGTCGTCCCCGTGCCCGGCGTGCTGGCGACCGTGATGGTGCCTCCCATCGCTTCGACCAGGTGCTTCACGATGGCGAGCCCCAGCCCCGTGCCGCCGCGCTCGCGCGAGCGGCCGGCGTCGACCCGGTAGAAGCGCTCGAAGAGCCGCGGCAGGTGCTCGGCGGCGATGCCTGGCCCATCGTCCTTCACCTGGAGCACGACACGATCGCCCCGGCGCTCGCCGCTGATCCGCACGTGCCCGCCCGAATCGCGGCCGTACTTGATCGCGTTGTCCGTGAGGTTCTCGACCACCTGCTCGAGCCCCGTCGGGTCGCCGCTGACCATCAGGTCGGGAGCGATCGCCACTTCGACCGTGGCTTCTCGCTGCGTGGCGCGCTCGCGCAGGGTGTCGCGGACGTGCTCGGCTACGCCGCTCACCTCGATGCACTCGTGCACCGTCAGCTCCGGCGGCCGAGCCTCGAGGTCGCTGAGCTCGAGTAGTCCCTCGACGATCGCAGCGAGGCGCAAGGAGTGGCGGTGGATGATCTCGACGAACTGCTTGCGGGTCGCATCGTCCACCGGGCTGCGCAGGAGCGTCTCGGCGTAACCCTGGATGGCCGTGACGGGCGTGCGAAGCTCGTGGCTGGCGTTGGCGAGGAAGTCGCGCCGGATCACGAGCAGCTTGCTGACGCGGTCGCGCTCGGCGGTGAGCTCGCCGAGCTTCGCCTCGAGCTGGGCCGCGAGAGACGCGAGCGTGCGGGAGAGGACGCCGAAGTCGTCGGGCGAGGCGGACGGGACGATCGCGTAGTCGCCGCGGGCGATGCGGGTGGCGCTGTCGGTCATGGCCCGGAGGGGTCGCGCGGCGAGCTGGGAGGCGAGCCAGCCGAGGGCGAGCGCCGCCACGATGGCCAGGGCGAAGGCGACCGAGAGGCGACGACGGATACCCTGGAGCGTCGCGTCGATGTCCGACAGCGGCGCGGTGAGGCGAAGCACCATGCCGTCGCCCGCGGCCACGGCGACGAAGCGCGTCGGAACGCCCGCGACGATGCGGGTCGCGCGGCCCACGTCCCCTGCTTGCGCCGCGATGATCTCGGGGTCGGCGGCGCCGGAAGGCGCGTGCGTGACGTCGGTCACCTCCGAGTCGCCGATGACGTCGCCCTCGCGATCGAAGATGGTGACCTGGGCATGCACCACGAGCCCGAGGCGTCCGGCCAGCTTGTCGGGATGGCGGCGGCCCTCACCGACCCAGGTCGCGGCGCCCGCGGCCTGCTGCTCGAGGCGCTCGTCGAGCTGGCGAACGAGGTCGTTGCCGAGGGTCTGATTGAGCTCGAGCACGACGAGCACGAGGATCGCCGTGACGAGCGCGACGTGGCTCGCGAGGAGCTTTGCGCGGAAGGTGAGCGACACCCCCGGATCTTACCGGGTGCCCGCGTTGCGTAGGGCATCGAGCGCTGCGTGCACGGCGTGCCGCATGGGCCGCCCCTGTCTCTCGCGCCGCTCGCGTACCGAGCCCTGATAGGACGCGAACGCCGCATCTACGGCGGCCGCCGTGTCTGCGTCGACGTGCGGCCGCACGCGTGTCCAGGCATCCTCGGCCATCGCGACGTCCCGCGCGGCGGCGTCGAAGTCGCGGTACTGCGCGTCTGCATCGAGGCGGCGGAGCCAGCCCCCGAGCTCCTCCACGTCGTCCCCGTCCATCCTGGACGCCGCGAGCGCAACGGCTGCGGCGCCCCCCATGCACGAGCGCCGTGCGCGTCTTCCTGCGGCGCTCTCGGTGAGCGGAAGCGCGTCATCCACCATTCCGAGCAGCGCTGGCGCCCCGACCAGGCCCCGCACGCGCGCCTCGTCCGTGCGCAGCGCGTCGGCCGCGCCGAGAGCGCCCTCCCAGTTCGCTGCAACGCATGAATCGGCGAGTCGCTGCGCGTCGTGCGCGAGCGCGTGCGCGGGCGACGCAGGCGTCGTCGCGGCCGTCCCGTGCGCACATCCAGAGAGCACGAGCATCGCGGGCAGGAGCAATGACCGCATGCTCCGCCAGGATGCGCGTGGCGTGCCCCGGACTAGGTCGTCAGTTCTTTCAGCCGGTATCCGAAGCCGTGCACCGTCTCGACGGCCTCGCCGTAGGTGCCGAGCCGCTCGCGCAGCCGCCGGACGTGCGTGTCCACGGTGCGCGACGCGGCCTCGCCCGAGATGCCCCACACTTCCTCGAGGAGCTGGGCCCGCGTGAAGACGCGCCCCGGGTGCTCGAGCAGGAGCTGGATCAGCTTGAACTCGAGCGGCCGGAGCTGGAGCTCGGTGCCGTCGAGGAAGACGCGGTGGCGCACGGGGTCGAGCTCGAGCCCTTTCCAGCGAAGCTTGCGGTCGCTGCCTGTGATGGCGCGCGCCTCGCGGCGCTCGGCCGTGCGCCGCGCGAGCGCACGCACGCGCATCACGAGCTCGCGCACGCTGAACGGCTTGATGACGTAGTCGTCGGCGCCCACCTCGAACCCGAGGACGCGGTCGTATTCGTCGGCGCGCGCCGTGAGCATCAGCACGGCGCAGTCGCTGAGCGCTGGGTCGGCGCGCAGCGCGCGGCATATCTCGGTGCCCGGCACGTCGGGAAGCATCAGGTCCAGGATGATGACCGCAGGCTTGATCTTCCCGGCGAGCGCGAGCCCCGCCTGCCCGCTGCCGACGGCGTCGACCTCGAAGCCGGCCTCGCGCAGGTTGAACGTCACGAGCTGACGCAGGTCGGGCTCGTCGTCGACGAGGAGGACACGCGTCGTGGTGGCTTCGGTGGCTGCGGGAGGAGCGGGCATGATGTCGGCTTGATTCATCTTCGCTCGAACCCCGTGGTGTGGATCAAGGGACTATGAAGGTGGATCCTCCGCTGCCCCTGGAGCCTCTCCAGAGGCGAGAAGGGGGCCGCGAACATGGTCGGGCCCACTCCCTGCAACGGCCGTGACAGGAGTGGGTCGTGACACGGGGGTTACAAGGGGTCACCATGCAGATCATGAGAGCCGTCCTCGTTGCCGCCTTCGCCGTCGTCTCCGCCTTGGTCGCGCCGGCGGGATGCAGCACCAGCTCCGCGGGAGTCCAGTGCCAGCCGGGGCAGATGCTCGCGTGCTCTTGTTACGGGGCGCTCAACAGCACCACCCAGTGTGATTCGAACGGCCATCCGCTCGCATGCCCGTGTTCCTCCGGATCCGGCAGCGGCGGTGGCTCGGGCGACGGTAGCGGGTCGTCGTCGGGCGGCTCTGGCTCCTCGAGTGGCACGGGGTCGTCCAGCGGCGGCACCGGGGAAGGCGGCAGCAGCGGCGGCGGTGATGCGACCACCGACGGCGCTGGCGTGGGTGACGCAGGCGGCGCTGGCTGATCGTCACGCGCTCACGTCCGGCCGACCCACAGGATCGCCAGGCGGACGACGCCCCCGCCGACGAGCATCCACGAGGGGCTCATCGGCCGGACGACCAACACGAGGAACGTCACGGCTGCGAGCGCGGCGTCCACCGGCACGCCGACGGCCGCGCGCCCCGCCGATGCGCTGGCCCGTCACTGCGGAGTGCCCGACGCGACCGGCGCCGCCGCCACGTAGACGCGCAGCTTGGTGGGCGCGGCGAGGTGGGGAAGCGGATCTCCGGGCCGGCTCAGTCTTCCGCCCCTCCCGTGCCAGTCGGGGAACGGTGCGTCCGGCGCCACCAGCCCGACGACGATCTCGCCGCGCCGGTTGAGCGAGAGCGCCGGCACCGGATCCTTCGGTCCACCGGGCGCGGGCATGTCGAGCGAGAGTCCCTTGTCGCCCACCGCGGCGACGACGGCCCCGGGGCGGCTCGCGGCCGGACCGATGAGCGTGGCGATGCGCCAGGCGCGATGGTCGTCGTCGAGGAAGTCCGGCTTGCTCGCGGCGAGGCGCGCCGCATCGATCGCCGCCACGGGAGCACCGTCGACCTCCACGTCGAGGTGGACCGACGCGGGAATTGCCTCGCTGCTGGCGGCAGGGGGCGGCGGCTTGGGCGAGCGCTTGGCGTCCGTCGTCTCGCTCGGCTTCGAGCACGCCGACGCGAGGGCCAGGACGACGGCGACGGATCCGAGCGACCTCCGCGTCATCGGCGCATCATCCCATCCGGATCGAGCGGCGTCTCGTCGAAGCTCATGTCGCGCCCGCCTGTCACGAGCTCCTCGACGCTCCCCACGCGTTGCACCCGGCCGCGGTCGAGCACCACGACGCGATGGCCGAGAGCGCGCGCCTCTTGCCGATGATGGGTGACGAAGAGCACCGGCACGTCGAGCTCGCGCACGAACTCGCGCAGGTCGGCGACGAGGTCCACGCGCAGCTCGCGGTCCAGGGCGCTGAAGGGTTCGTCGAGCAACACGACGCGCGGCTCGGTCGCCAGTGCGCGTGCGAGGGCCACCCGCTGCGCCTCCCCGCCCGAGAAGGTGGCGGGCTTGCGGTCGGCGAGAGGCGCCACCCTCAGTCGCTCGAGCAGCGCCATGGCGCGTGCACGCTTCGCCTCGCGATCGAGCCCGCGGTTCATGCCGTAGGCGACGTTCTGCGCTGCCGTCATGTGCGGGAAGAGCGCGAGCGACTGGAACACGTACGCGACGGCGCGCCGGTGCACGGGTACGTCGATGCGGCCGGCGGAGTCGAACCAGGGCTGGTCGCCCAGGGTGATGCGTCCGGACGACGGCCGGGCGAGGCCGGCGATGGCTGCCAGGGTCGTGCTCTTGCCCGAGCCCGACGGCCCGAAGAGCACCGTCACGCCCGGCGCTGCTTCGAAGCGGACGTCGAGCGCAAAGCCTTCGCCACGAGCGAGCCGAAGGTCCACGTGCAGCGTGGCGCCGCCCCGGCCGCCGCCGTTGCGAGCGCGATCAGCGTCCATCGCGCCCTTCCGGTGCGAGCTTGTTCACCGTGTACAGGATCGCCACGGCGATCGTCGTCAGCGCGACGACCATCACGAGGGCCGCCTGGTCGCGGTGCTCCTGGATCGCGTCGTAGATGGCGAGCGACGCCGTCTGCGTCTCGCCCGGGATGTCGCCCGCGACCATGAGCGTGATGCCGAAGTCGCCGAGCGACCGCGCGAACGCGAGCATGAGGGCGGCGAGGATCCCGCGCGCGGCAAGCGGGAGCTGCACCGTGAGGAACGCTCGCCCAGCGCCGGCGCCGAGCGTGCGCGCCGCCCGGATGAGCGTCGCGTCGACGCCCTCGAGCGCCGCGCGACCGCTCTTGACCACGAGCGGCAGTGCCCCCACGGTCGCCGCGAGCACGGCGCCGGTCCGCGTGAAGACGATGGGGGAGCCGAAGATCGCCTCGAACGCGTGCCCGATGAAGCTTCGCCGGCCCACCGAGACGAGCAGGTAGTACCCGAGCACCGTCGGCGGTAGCACGATGGGCGCCGTCACCACCACGTCGACCAGGTCCCGCCCCGGGAACCGCACGTTCGCGAGCAGCGTCGCGAGCCCGACGCCCACCACTGCTGCCAGCAGCGTGGCGACCGTCGCGATCTGAAGCGAGAGTGCGAGCGGCCCGAGGTCCAACTACCTCAGTGCTACCACGCGCGAGTCAGTGTGACGCACTCGGAGCGGCGCTGGGCCTGGGCGCGGCCGAGCCTGAGCCGCTGGCTGCGGGCGCGGTCGGGAGCTGGAACTTGGCGGCGCGCTCGGTCGCCTCCTTCTGGAGAGGCGTCACGCCGGCCGTGCTCTTGGCCTTCACGTCGATCTGCGAGCCGCCGGTCACGTCCTTGACCTTGATGGTCGTGTCGCGCACGACGACCGGGCAGCGGCCGATGCCGCCACCGCCGCCGCCCTCGCCCGTGTGCGATGCGATCGCGGCGGCCTTCTCCGCGCTCGCGTCGACCAGCGAGTCGGCAATCTCCTCGAGATGCTTGGACCTGTCGCGGATCGCCTTGACGGCGGTGTCGTCCTTCGCCGTGACGGTCACGCGCACACCGTCCGGCATGTTCTTCAGCGTCGTGGTCGCGCCGTCGACGGCGCTCGGGCAGTGCGACATCTTGCCGGCGCCGGCGGGGCTTCCGGCTGCCTCGAGGTCCTCCTGGCGGTCCCGAGTCTCGCGACGGAGCCAGTCGAGCTCCGCCGGGTCCTTCGCGGTCACGGTCACCTGGGACCCCTGGTCCACGTTTGTCGCGACGACGGTCGTGTCCTTCAGGACGATCGGGCACCTGCCGAGCAGACCTCCGCCTTCGCCGGTGCCGGTGTGGTGGACCGTCGCGCTCTGGTTCTTCTGCGCGTCGAGCAGGGCCTGCGTGCGGGCGCGGATGTCCGCCATCGCCGTGGCGTCGGTCGCGATGATCGTGAGCTGCACGCCGCCGGTCACGTCGGCGATCTTGGTCTTCGCGCCTTGCACCGCGTCGGGGCAGTGCGCCATCTTTCCACTGGCCGCGACGCTGGCCGAAGGAGCCGGCGCAGCGCTCGCCGACGGCGCCGCGGAGGCGACGCTCGGCGCGCCGGGCGTAGGCGAGGGGGAGCTCGAGCTACAGCTGTCGCACCCGGCGAGCGAGGCGAGGATGACCGGCACGGAACACAGCATGAGCAGGCGCACGAGGACCTCCCTGGAAGCGGCGATGGTAACACGGGTGTTACACCGGCTCAGCTTCATTGCGCTTTTCGTCGTCCTCGCTTTCGGGCTCGCTCGCCCGGCGCGAGCCGCGGAGCCCGCTCACACACCTGTGCGCGTGCTCGTCCCGGATGGGGACAACCTGCAGTACCTCGCGTTCTGGGCGGCCCAGGGGGCCGGCTACTTCGCCGACGAGGGAATCGACATCGACCTCCTCGTGCCCGAGCTACCGGCGCAGGCGATCGCGAAGGCCATCGCCGGAGAAGCGCCCGTCGCGGTGCTGCCGCCGCCTCAGTACCTGGAGCTCATCGCCGACCGCGTCCCCATCGTTCTCGTCGCCAATCTGCTGCGCAACGACCCCATCAATCTGGTCGTGCGGCGGTCGGTCTTCGAGCAGCGCGCGATGAACGCAGCCGCTCCGCTTCGCGATCGGTTGATGTCGCTGCAGGGCCTGCGCGTCGGGGTCGCGCCCGGTCCGCCGACGCGACTGCGGGCGCTCTTTTCCTCCGTGGGGCTCGACGCCGACTCGCTCGTCAAGATGGTCATCCGTCACGGAAAGGACCAGAACGACGCGTTCGAACGCGACGAATGCGACGCGCTCTTCGCGCACACGCCGTACCTCGAGAAAGCGCTCGACGATCAGGATGCGGTGATGCTCGTGGACCAGTCGGGAGGCGACGTGCCCGCGCTGGCGATGCGCCAGATCCACGGGCTCGTCGCGCGCCGCGAGTACCTCGACGCGCACCGGACCACGATCGTCGGGATGACCCGGGCTCTCGCGCGTGGCGAGAAGCTCGTGCACGCCGACCTCGCGGCCACCGAAGAAGCGGTGATGCGCGCGCTGCCCTCCCTGGAGCGTCGGCACCTCCACACGATGCTGCGCGTGTACCAGCCGGCGGTGCCCGAGACGCCGGTCGTCGGCACCGATGGTCTGGCGCCGGCGCTCGCGCTCTTCCCCGCGAGCCGCACGCCGCCGAGCCTCGAGGGCATTCCGCTCTCCGACTTCGTCGATTCCACGGTGCTCGCCGAGGCCATGGGCGCGCAGCCAGCGCCGAGGCCTCCTGCGGCGCGGGCCGTGCGCCCTCCAGCGTCTTGGCTGTCGCTCTCTGTCGGCGCTTTCGTGGGGCTCGTCGTTTACGTCTTGCTGCGTCGAAGGGGTGGATCGCACGACCACCAGGAACCGAAACCGTCCGCGTCCAGTCGTACGGGGTAAGTCTGCGAGAATTGCAGCGGAATTCGGGGTCACCGAAAGTCGGTGCAGCCCGGCGCGCCGTTCGCAATCATGAATGTCATGCGGTGCATTCCTACTGTCACATTCGCGGTCTTGCGGGCTGCGGGCGTGCTGACTGCGATGACGCTCGTGGCGTGCAGCTCGAGCTCCGACGGCGCTCCCTCCAGCACTGACATGTCCACCACCGGCGGCGTCTCGTTCCCGTCGACGGGCAACCAGTACGTCGATGCGCGGAAATGCCCAGCGTGCCACCAGGGCCCCAATCCGCAGCAGACCGGCTTCATGTCGGGAGCCATCACGCCCGTCTCGGGGCAGCCGATGGGCGTCGTGCTCTACGGGCCGAACCTCACGCCGGACATGACGACCGGCATCGGCGGCTGGACCGACGAGCAGATCACCAACGCCATTCTCAACGGCATCGACAACCAGGGCGAGCGCCTCTGTCCGGAGATGGGTCACTTCCCCGACATGCAGCAGGACGAGGTCAACTCGATCCTCGGCTACCTGCACTCGCTCAAGCCGGTCATGAACCAGCCCCCCGAGTCGATCTGCCCGCCGCTCAAGCAAGCACCGCCGGGAAGCTCCAGCAGCTCCGGAAGCTCCTCTGGAGGCTCCGGAACGGACGGCGGCTGATCGAGGTTACTCCTTGCCGAGGCGATAGCCGACCATCGGCACGGTCTCGACGGCCGCGGCGTAAGGCCCGAGCGCGTCGCGCAGCCTGCTCACGTGCGTGTCGATCGTCCGCAAGCTGCCCGCCTTGGGCTCGGCCCCGATGGCGGCCGAGAGCTCCGCGCGCGTGAAGGCGCGCCCGGCGTTCGACATCAGCAAGAGCAGGATCCGGAACTCGTGGGGGCGGAGCACGATGTCGACGCCTTCGGCGCGCACTCGGTGACGTGACGGGTCGAGCACCAATCCGCGCCACTTGAAGGTCACACCCGATGGCCACGCGGCGCCGCGCGCGACCTTGGCGCGCGCGAGGGCGCGCACGCGCATCGCGACTTCGCGCACGCTGAATGGTTTGACGACGTAGTCGTCGGCCCCGGATTCGAAACCGAGCACGCGGTCGTACTCGTCGCTGCGCGCGGTCACCATGATCACGCCGACGAAGCGATTCTCCGGATCGGCTCGGAGGCGTCTGCACACTTCGATGCCGGACATGTCCGGCAGCATGAGATCGAGCAGGACGACTGCGGGTCGCAGCTTCCGAACGAGGCGGAGGGCTTGCTCGCCCGTCGCAGCTGGATGTGCGGTCCAGCCGATCTCGCGCACCGTGAAGGCGAGCAGCCCGCGGATGTCCTCTTCGTCCTCGACCACGACGACGTGCTCGGCGGTCACCGTGGCGATGGGCTCGTCGTTTTCGAGCATGCGCAGATCACTGTGCGCACTTCGTGCCCGACGCGTCGTTACACGTGCGTAGCAGTTTGTAGATCCCGTTGTGCAGCGATCGCTGTCACACGAATTCAACGCTGATGGTCGACGGAACCGCCCGCGCCGGGATCCACTTCGCGCGCAGTGCGTGATGTGTGCACGCGACTTTCCCGGGAAAGCGCGCGGTCGGGTGCCTGGCGTTCCGCGTGCACTGTTGGGTGAGCGTCGCGATGGAACGCCGCTCCCGTTTCGAATTCATGCAACACGCAGCGTGGCTGGCCATTCTCGCCGCCGCAGGAGTCGCAGCCTGCGGGCAGGGCTCGCTCGACGACGGCGCACCGTCGACGATGCTCAATGGTGGCGGGGGCACCATCGCACCCGGATCCGGCGGCGCTCCGGGGAGCGGGGGATCGGGGAATGGCAACGGCGCGGGCGGTTCGAACGGCACGAGCACTAGCTCCGGCGATGGTGGCGGCTCGATCTCGGACGCCTCGACGACGCCGCAGGGACAGCAGCTCTTCGAGGCGCTGCTTCCGGGGCTCGAGTCGAACTGTGGCGGCGCTTGCCATCAGAAGGGCGTCGGGGGCGCTCCGTTGTGGCTGGGGCCTCCGGATCCGTATCAGTCCGCGGTGAAATACCCGGGGATCATCGTCACGGATCCGGGCGCGAGCATCATCGTCACGAAGGGCCGCCACGAGGGCCCGGCGCTCGTGGACCCGCTGCTCACGCAGGTCCTGCAGTGGCTGACCGTGGAGGCCGCGGCGATTCCGGTGACGATGCTGCCTTCGTCGGCGCCCTTCGCGGTGACGGCAGGCAACAACGACGTCGACTGCTCTCCCGCGGGCATCCCCGGGATGCACATCACGTTCGGCGCCGTCGCCAACGGAGAGCTGCTGACGCTCTCGAACGTCACGGTGGTCACGCCGTCGACGACGGGCGTCCACATCACGTACCCGATCTTCGCCATCCTGCCCCCGATGGCCGACGAGATCGACGACTCCAGCCTGTCTGCCGTCGATCAAACCATCGGCGCAGGCACGACCGCGCCGCTCGGACCGGGGACGCTCATCCTCACGCAGTGGCAGACCAACGCCCAGATGAAGATCGAGTTCACCGCGATCGCGAAGGCGACCGCCGGCGGTGACGGTGGCCTCACGGGTGGATGCAAGGCGCTCACGAGCTTCACCACGAATGCGGTGCCCGCGATCCAGGCCAACACGTGCCTCACCTGCCACAACACGGGCGGTAGCGGCAACGCGGCCCTCGATCTGTCGGGGCTCGCGTCCAATCCGCCGAACGACACCGCGGCTTGCGCCCAGGCGCTCACGCGCGCCAACCCGGCGAACCCCGCGCAGAGCGACATCATCCTCGCCCCCACCGGCCAGGTTGCCAACCACCCCTTCAAGGGTGCTTCGCAGAGCTTCGTCACGATGATGGAGACCTGGATCGCGGCCGAGAAATGAAAGGAACGGAAA
>Ga0335069_10002047_pt1 | contig 31532 bp, 34 predicted proteins | sample Lox_Sample_11_FD_206714 | JGI IMG/M metagenome (GOLD analysis project Ga0335069, IMG submission 206714) | Soil microbial communities from Loxahatchee National Wildlife Refuge, Florida, United States - Lox_Sample_1.1 | ecosystem: Environmental > Terrestrial > Soil > Wetlands | place: USA...
AATTCCTGTTGATCCTTCTTGGCAATATCGATGTTCAGCGGTGTACGGCCCATACCCTGAGTATGCGCCAAAACAGATCTGCATTAAAACTGTTTTGCGAACTATTTCAGACGGTCATCGACCTAGCCGGACCCAGACCGACAAACGCGGAATGCAGGTCATTGGTATGCAGGATCGTAAAGGTCGTTGGCATAGTCTTTGACACTCGGCCTTAAATGGCCGTGGCACGTGGCGCCGGGGACGCGACGCTGGACAGATGCGAGTCTGCGGGCGTGGGCTCAAAATAATGCGCGGGCGGCAGATTCAAGATCGGCGCTTTTAAGATCATGGCATATGGGTGCAAAACCCCGAATCTCCACAGGATCGCAAAACGAGACTCCCTGCTTACGAATTGGCAACAGCAGCGCCGAACGGTCGGGTTGGTCGCAATCGCACGGGCCCGGCCATCGGTGATCTGCTCCAAGCCGCTTCCCGCTTCGACCATTCAAATGGGGTCGGTGTTCGCCCCGGACTCATGGTGTGGGCAAGATTGCCGCGAGCGGAAAAAGCCCAAGTCCTGGCGCGCGCTAAGCAGGACCCGCCGGGCGGCCGCTAATTGCATGGGGGCCAAGCCCTTTAGTGCTGCTGCATGTGTCCGGCGATTTTCGCCCACGGCAGCTCCTGAGAATAAATGAGCCTTTGTTCGCGCCAAACACATCGTTCGCGGCGGTCATGGAAGTATCGATCAAACTAGCATTGCCAAGTCATCCGCGATATTTGAGCTTAGTCCGGGCAGTGGTCGGAGAATTGGCCGCCATCTACGAGTTGCAACCTACAGACCGCCGGGGACTCGCGTTGGCGGTGGACGAGGCGATTGCGAATGTCATCCGCCATGCGTATCACGGTGACCAGCAGAAGCCGGTCGAGGTGACTTGCCAGGCGTTCCCGGACAGGTTGGAGTTCGTGCTGTTCGACCAGGGGATCGCACCCGATCCGGCGCGGCTTGAGCCGCATCCTCTGGATGACGTGGCGCTGAGCGGGCGCGGGACCTATATTATCCGCTCAATCATGGACGGCGTCTCCTATGAACAGGCGCCGGACGGCAACATACTGCGGCTCACCAAACGCCTGCCGACCACGGGGGAGAAATAACTTATGAACGCCACTGTCCGTATCAACGGAGTGATTCGTATTGTCGACGTGGAGGGTCACATTGATCTCGGTACGTCGCCCGTACTGCGTAAGACGATGCTGGAATGCCTGAAGAGTTCAGAGCGGCTCGCAGCGAATCTGGCCCTGGTGAACTATATCGACAGCTCCGGGATCGCTACGCTCCTGGAAGTTCTCAAAGAGTCAAAGAACACCAGCAAGAGGTTCATGCTCTTCGGATTAACTTCGGGAGTGCGCGAGGTGCTGCAACTAACGCGGCTTAACGGAGTATTCGAGATTCACGAGAGTGAGGAGGATGTTCTCAATGCAGGTGCACAAGGCTAGAGGCGAAGCCACGGGTGATCGCGCCTGGAGGCGCAGGCAATGAACGCTGCAGAACGGATCGAAGCCATTCCCGCCTCCATTGGGGCGGGTACCGTTGATGCCCTGGCCTACCTCGGAAGCCTGGCGCAGTTGACCGGCCGGTCGGCGTATCTCACTTTTGTCGGACCCTTCAAAGGAAAACCAGTGCGTCCTCACCGTGCAATCCACGCGGCTATGGATGTGGGCGTGAAAGCGATTCCGATTGTCTCGCTGATCACAGGCCTGTTCGGGCTCATTCTGGCCTTGCAGATGGCCCATGAACTGGCTCAGTTCGGGATGCTGAAGATCGTGCCCGATGTGGTGATCGTGTCGATGATCCGGGAACTGGGGCCGCTGGTCACGGCGATCGTTGTCATTGGCCGTTCCGGCTCAGCATTCGCGGCCGAAATCGGCACGAAACAGGTGACCGAAGAAGTGGACGCGCTGCGCACAATGTCATTCGATCCGGTAGGCTTCCTGGTCGCTCCGAAGTTTCTGGCAATGCTCGTGATGCTCCCGACGCTGACCACTTGGGCCAACCTGATGGGCGCGTTGGGCGGAAGCATCTTTGGGGTGATGGGCGGCGGTTTCACTTTCCCCGGGTACTTCAAAGAGACCCTCAGCGCGATCGTCGTAGGAGACGTAGTCACCGGCTGGGTCAAGAGCGTCGTGTTCTCGGTGGTGATCACAGCTGTCGGATGCCGGGAAGGCTTTGGCACGGGAGGGGGCCCCGAAGAGGTGGGACGCTCGACCACGTCCGCCGTGGTGACGTCGATCTTCCTGGTGATTCTGGTGGACATGATTTTCACCACGATCTTCTATCTGACGAAGGGCGCCTAAAGATTAGGAGGCAAACGGAAGTACATGGCCAGTCCAGAACCAGCAACCGCGGCAATCTTAATCGAAAATCTCCGCGTGAGCTATGGGACGCGCGAGATCCTTCATGGAATTTCGTTTGAAGTGCGGAAGGGCGAAACAATGGTGATTCTGGGTGGCTCGGGATCCGGTAAAAGCACACTATTGAGAGCGCTCGTCGGCCTGCAGAAGCCCACGTCGGGCGAGATTCACATCAACGGAATCGCCACCAGCAAGCTCTCGGAAAGTGAGATGGACCCGATTCGGATGAAGATTGGGATGTCTTTCCAATCGGGGGCCCTGTTCGGGTCAATGACCGTGGGTGAGAACGTAGCTCTGCCCCTACGGGAGCACACCAAGCTGGAAGCATCCACCATCGAAATCATGGTGCGGATCAAGCTGAGCCAGGTGGGTCTCGAGAAGTTTGAGGACTTCATGCCCTCCGAACTGAGCGGCGGTATGAAGAAGCGCGCCGCGGTGGCTCGGGCTCTGGCGATGGATCCGGAGATTCTCTGTTTCGATGAACCATCGGCCGGGTTGGATCCGATCGTGGCCGCCGGACTGGACCAGTTGATCCTCAGCTTGAAGAAGGCCTATTCAATATCGATGGTGGTGGTAACGCACGAATTGGCAAGCGCGTTTCTGATCGCGGACCGGATGGTGTTGGTGGACCGAGGGCACATCATAGCGGACGGAACTCCGCAGGAGTTGCAAGCCAGCACTCACCCGCGCGTCAGGCAATTCCTGGACAGGGTGCCGGAGAAGGAAGTCGGTCAAGAGGCGGATGCCTTAGAGATGCTTACCGGAGATCGAAGGAAGAAGTAGAGCTATGAACTTTATCTGGCTGAGAGGACTTTATGAATAGCAAGCGGGAACAAGTGTGGGTGGGTGTATTCGTGGTGCTCGGGTCCGCCCTGCTCATCGGCGTGGTGCTGTCCGTGTCTGGCGCGTTCGCCAAGGCAGGGATCACCCATCTAACCTACTTCAAATACTCGGGCGGCATGGAGCCTGGGGCGCCGGTCCGGTTTGGCGGCTTTCCAGCCGGCAAGATCGAAAGCCTTCGCATAGACCCATCCGACTCCACACAGATCGAGATCAAATTGTCAGTGTACCCGAATATCCCAGTAAAGACAAACAGTCTGGCCAGAATCACATCCCTTGGCGCGTTGGGCGAGAGTTATATCGAGATCAGCACGGGCACCAGAGAGGCTCCGCTCGCGCCGCCGGGGAGCGTCATCAAATCCAAGGAAACGGTGGGGCTCGCCGATCTCGGCGACGTCATCGCCAGCATTGTGCCTAGCGCGGATACCGTCATGCATAGTCTGAATGACCGGCTAACCGAGATTAAAGTCACAATCGCGAGTATCAATGACGTCCTGGGCCAGCCCAACCGGAAAAGCATCGCCGCCAGCCTCACTAACGTCGATGCGATGCTGGCCGACGCGAAGCCAAAGGTCTCGGCTTCGCTGGCAAGCGTCCAGACAGCCACTGACAAGCTCTCACCTGTGATGACGGATGTGAAGACGGCCAGCGCTAAGATCGCGCCCTTGCTGGACGATCTGAAGGGAACCATCAAGGGAGCGAACGACGCATTGTCCCACGTCGATTCCATTGTGGTGGAGAACCGGCCGGACATTCGGGCATCCATGGAGCAGACACGCAAAATGCTGGTCAGCGTCTCCGATCTTGTAGAAATCCTGAAGAAGACCATGGACGGCAACACGGACAACATTGACGAGACCCTGGTCAACATCCGCGTGGCCACCGAAAACATAAAGGAAATGACCGACACACTGAAGCGCAAGCCTTCGGAATTGATCCGGGGAGAGACGGGCAAGGACCGAGTGCCGGGCGCGTCAAATTAAGCAGCACATTCGAGAGGTGATCTATGAATCGAGTTCTTCTGACAATTTCGATCTCGCTGTTAGGTTTGGGGCTGGCCGGATGCGGCGCTCCGAAGCCGATCAAGTACTACGCTGTGCAGATACCGGCGGCGCCGGCGGTCCCCAGTCCAACCAGCGCGATTGACCTGGTCGTAAGCCGCGTTTCGGGATCGGATCTGCTGGAGGCGTCGCCGATCGTCTATAAGACGGGAACACACCAGGTCGGCACTTATGCTTATCACCGATGGACGGATGCTCCGACCGAAATGGTCCAGGAAAAACTGATCCGGTTGCTACGCAAGTCCGGAGAATACCGATCGGTCAATGGGTCCGATAGCCGGACCGGTGGTTCCGCAAGAGGTGATGGTCTAATCCTCCGCGGCCGGTTATATGAGTTTTCCGAAGTGGACGGCGACTCGGTCCAGGGGCTGGTGACGATGGAGTTCGAGCTGTACAGCCGAAGCTCGTCCAAAGTCGTGTGGACGCACTTCTACTCTCAGTCCGAACCCGTACAGACCAAGACAATGACGGCTGTGGTCCAAGCGATCGACCACAACTTGGATCGTGGACTCAATGAGCTTGTCGTCGAATTGAACAAGTGGTTGGCAGCGAACCCTCCCGCAAAGAGCTGAACGGACGCAACCGGAAGCAGAGGCGTGAACACAATGAGCACGAGCATCAATGCAGGAAAAAAGACGGTGCTGGTAGTGGACGATGCTCCCGCCAACATTCATGTCGTCAACGAAATTCTTCGCAACGCCTATAAAGTGCGGGTCGCGACCAACGGAGCGAAGGGTATTGAACTTGCGACAGGAAGCCCGGTTCCCGACCTGATCTTGCTGGATGTGATCATGCCAGGAATGGACGGCTACGAAGTCTGTTCCAGGCTGAAAGCGAGTCCTTCCACGCGCGATATCCCAGTGATCTTTTTAACGGGACAGACGGAAAGCAGCGATGAAACCAGGGGCTTCGAGGTCGGGGCTGTGGACTATATCCACAAGCCATTCTCTCCCGCGGTAGTCGCGGCGAGGGTTCAGACGCACTTGGCTCTGCGCGAGACGAGGGAATTATTGGAGCGGCAGCTGCTCACCATCCGGCAGGAGCTGGAGACCGCCCGGGACATCCAGATGTCGATTCTCCCGCAATCCATCCCGCAGATCGGCGGTCTGGATATCGCCGCGAGCTATATCCCCATGACCTCCGTGGCGGGCGATTTCTATGATTTTGTGGTCATTGACGACCATAAGATTGGGATTCTCATAGCGGACGTCTCCGGTCACGGTATGCCCGCGGCGCTCATCGCATCCATGCTCAAGATCGCGTTTGCGGCGCAATCCGGCCACGCGACCGATCCGACCCGGGTGTTGGCGGGGCTGAACGAGGCCCTTTACGGGAAATTTCAGGGCCACTACGTGACTGCAGCCTACGCAGTTATAGACACCCAGAACCAAACGCTTTGCTATGCGGGGGCCGGGCACCCGCCCCTTCTGCTTAGGGAAAGCGCTTCGGGAACGGTCCGGAGCGTGGTGGAAAATGGCCTTTTCCTCGGTTATTTTCCGTCTGTCGGCTATTCCGCCATCGAGGCTCCCTTCCGTAAAGGAGACTGGCTACTGCTTTATACGGACGGGATTCCGGAGATGATGGACAAATCCGAAAACCAATTCGGTCAGCCTCGCCTGGAGCAATATTTGAAAGAAAATGCGATGCCTCCAGCAGCCGATTTCGCCACTGGCCTGCTGAACCATCTGTCAGTGTGGAGTGGCCGCGACTCGGGGGGGGAACCGGACGATGATGTCACCCTATTACCCGTTCATTTCCTGGCCGATGAGTGAAACGCCAGAGCTCACTGATCGAATCGGGGCCGTATGACCATCTCGAGACGATTGACTATCCTTGTCGCCGTACCCGTGCTTGCCCTGGTTGCGTTCGGCGCTTTCGTCGAGATACAGATTGGGCGCGTCGAACGTATGAGCCGGTTCGTCATCGACATGCAGATGGAGAGCGTGGCCGTTCTGGGGAAAGCGCTGCGGCAACTCGCCGACGCGCGCGCCAGCGTCCGCGACTGTCTGATGGCGACGGACCCGGCGAGCCGGGCGCGATCGGAACAGGCTTTCCACGACCGCGAGTCGCGGCTTAGTCAATTGCTAAGCCAGTATGGACATAGGCTCGTGTCCGACCAAGAGGATAGGAGGTTGTTGAACCAGTTTGTCGATTTGCACTACCAGTGGTCCGCTGAAGCGGATAAGCTCATGTCGCTCAACGCGAAAGGGCGGCGGGCAGAGGCGATCGACCGAATGTTCAACGGGACGTTCCCGGATCTGGGGCTGCGTGCTGGGAACATCTTCGACCAGTGGGTAGACTACAACCACCAATTGGCGAAAATCGCGGGAAATTCGAGCCTTTCGGCCCTGCTGGATGCCCAGCGAAACCTCTTGATTGTCGTGGGTCTGGTCCTGGTGATCTCCGGCATCGGAGGAATCGTTACCTTCCGGCGTATCGTACATCCGATACGCGGTCTGCAACTGGCGGTCGAGGCCATTGCGGAGGGTGATTATGCGCGAGCAATTCCGTTTACGGAATCGGCGGACGAAACCGGGGCCCTGGCTCGCGCGGTCGAGGTTCTGAAGCATGGAGCCGCGGCCTTAGCCGAAGAACGATGGGTCAAGGCAAACATCGCCAAACTCACGGGTGCGCTGCAGGGGGCAACGTCGCGAGAAGACTTCGCAACGCGGCTGGTAACGGGTCTTGTGCCGGCGTTGGGCGGGGGCGTGGCCGCCTTCTACGTCTTGGACAACGAACAGAATCGCCTGCACCGGGTGGCGAGCTATGGGCTGGCGGAGGGCGGGGGTGCGGAATGGGTGCAACTGGGCGAGGGACTGGCCGGCCAGTGCGCGCGCGATCGTTGCCCCACGGTTCTCACCGACCTGCCGCCGAGTTACCTGCGGATCTCTTCAGGACTGGGCGGCGCCGAGCCGGCTCGATTGGTTGCCTTTCCGTTCCTCTCGGGCCAGGCGCTGTTAGGCGTGCTCGAATTCGCATCGTTCCGCGCGTTGAACTCAGAGGAACAGGCGCTGGCGAGGGAACTCGCCCCTCTAGTCGCGATGAATCTGGAGGTGCTCGTTCACAATCTGGCCACGCAGGAACTGCTGGTGCAGACTCAGGAGCAGGCGCACCAGTTGGAATTGCAGTCTCAGGCGGCCATACGGCGTGCCCGGTACGATGCTATGGACTCCCATATCGGAGCAGCGCTGGTTCAATCGACTGACTTCCCCAAAATGATGCAGGCCTGCGCGGAGTCGATCCTGCCCGGAGTGGACGGCATGTTCTCCCGAATTTGGATGCTGGAACCGGGAACGGACACGTTAGTATTGTGCGCCAGCGCCGGCCTGTACACCTCGTTGGATGGGTCGCGGGCAAAGGTGAAGATCGGAGAGCGCAAAATCGGCCGCATTGCCGCTACCAGGCAAGCCTTGGAGACCAATGCGGTCGAGAGCGAACCTGGCGTCGATCAGGAATGGGTGCGGACGAACAGTATCGTCTCGTTCGCGGGGTATCCGTTAATTGTCGGCGACCAGCTGGTGGGCGTTGTCGTGACTTTCGCTCGCCACGTCATGTCGGAGGAGGACTTCCAGGCGCTTAGACAGGCCTCCGGGCGCATCAGCCTCGGCATCCAGCGGCGGCAGACTGAGGTAGAGCTGGAAGTAGCCAAAGTCAAGGCGGAGGAGGCGACGGCGGCTAAGTCGATGTTCCTGGCCAACATGAGCCACGAGATCCGCACTCCGATGAACGCCATCATCGGGATGACGCATTTGGCACTGAAGACGGATCTCACATCCAAGCAGCGCGATTACCTTTCCAAAGTCAAGATTGCGGCGGGGGCGCTACTGGGGATTATCAACGATATTCTGGACTTCTCAAAGATCGAGGCGGGTAAGTTAGACATCGAAGAAGCAGACTTTCGCTTTGAGGATGTGCTCAACAACCTTTCCACTGTAGTCGGACAGAAAGCCAATGACAAAGGTCTGGAATTTCTGATCGCCGCGCAGCCGGATATCCCTCCCAACCTGATGGGCGATCCATTGCGTCTGGGCCAGATTCTCATCAACCTGGTCAATAATGCAGTGAAGTTCACGGAACAAGGCGAAGTCCTGGTAACCGCGGCAATCCAGGAACGGACCTCTACCCGGGTAACCCTGAAGTTTGCGGTTCGCGATACCGGCATCGGGATGACGCCCGAGCAGAGCGCGCGCCTGTTTCAGGCGTTCACGCAGGCGGACACGTCGACTACGCGCAAGTTTGGCGGCACGGGACTGGGCCTTTCCATCAGCAAGCGGCTCGTGGAGTTGATGGGAGGCAGCATCTGGGTGGATAGCACCGCGGGTTCGGGCAGCACCTTCTACTTCACGGCGTCCTTCGGCATTGGATCGACGATTCCGGAAGCCAAGCGCTTCCTTCCGGATCTGGCTGGCATTCGAGTGCTGGTGGTAGACGATAATGCACAGGCTCGCGAGATCCTGACGGACGCCCTGCGAGGATTCGCATTGCGCTCGGAGTCCGTTTCTTCCGGCCCTGACGCCATTCGGGAACTGACTGCCGCAGACCCGACCGATCCATATTCCTTGGTAACGATGGACTGGCACATGCCGGGAATGGATGGGCTGGAGGCAAGCCGAATTATCAAGCGCGAGGGCTTTCTTAAGAAGATCCCGCGCATTGTCATGGTCACGGCTTTCGGCCGCGAAGACGTACGCGCTCGCGCGGAGGAGATCGGCATCGAAGGATACCTTCTGAAGCCCGTCAACTCGTCTTTGCTGTACGACACCCTGATGAATCTGTTCGGCGAGGCGGAACTGGTCGGCGGCCGGATTGCAAAAGAGGAGCCGACCGCCTACCTGGCAAACGGATTAAGGATACTGCTGGTGGAAGACAACGAGATGAACCAGCAGGTCGCGACGGAACTGCTGGAGAGCGCCGGCGTTATCGTCACGGTGGCCAATCATGGGGGAGAGGCCGTAAAGAAGTTGAAGGAAAGTCCTGACCCGCCCGCTTTCGACATCGTGCTTATGGACCTGCAGATGCCGGAGATGGACGGCTATACGGCAACCAAGCTCCTGCGAGCCGATTCACGGTTCCAGAATCTCCCCATCATCGCAATGACCGCACACGCACTGGTAGAAGAGCGGCAACGCTGTCTGGAAGCTGGCATGAACGATCACGTCACTAAGCCGATAGAGCCTGAGGCGCTATTCGCGGCCTTGCAGCGATGGGCAAAACCGAGGTCCAAACATGCCGCCAAACCGGATCCCGCGATTGAAACGAAGCGGGCTTCAGCAACAACTGATCTGACTGTTCCGCAGGTCGAAGGCATCGACGTGTTAGATGGATTGCGGAGAGTTGCCGGGAACAAGCGGCTCTATCGCAGTCTGCTGGAGCAGTTCGCCCAGAAACAGGCGGGCGCCGGCGAGCAGATAGCCGCCGCGCTCTCCGTCGCCGATTATGAATTGGCGGGCCGCATCGCCCACACGGTGAAAGGGGTGGCGGGCAATCTCGGCATCGGGACGATCCAGCGAGCCGCGGAGAGAATCGAGCACGGTATTCGGGCAAATGATCAGGCCGTCAGCAGCTTGCTCCCGGAGTTCGGCGCGGCCCTAAGCGGCATGGCGGACCGCATAGGGCGTGCACTCAGAGACACAGAGCCGGCCGCCCCGCCGGCGGAATGTCCAAGAAAGTTCGACGCCAAGGTAGTCGCGGAGGCACTCTCCCGGGTTAAGTCGTTGATCGAAGCCAGTGACGGTGACGCTGTCAATGCCTTGGCGGACGTGGAGAGCGCAGTGGGGGTGGTGGTCGAGAAAGCAGACCTCGATGCGATTCGGAGCTCTCTGGATGAATTCGACTTCGAGACCGCTCTCACCAGGCTCACCGAGATCGGCGAGCGGTGCATGACTGCTAAAGCCGGAGATTGATCCTACAGGCCCCCCACGCGGAGTTCCTGCGCGATGGCTCCGTGACGTCGACCTCTGGGGTACCCCCTGAAAGAAAACGAGACTTGCCGGACCGATACGCATCGTCAGCGAGGGTTAAGTCGTGGAACCAGGTTTGATCTCGTTAACCGTTCTCGTTATTTCGCTGGTCGCCGGCACCGTGGCCGTCCATTCTATGGGGACGCTCCTCCTGCTTTGGGGCGCCGTGAAGTCTCGGGTCAACAGCGCCGGCCGGTTAGGAGTCTTGCGGCTCACCGCCGACGTGACGATCCTCGTCGTGGCTTTGCTGCAACTGCACATGCTGGAGATTGCCCTCTGGGCAGTACTCTATCAACACGAGGGCTGCTTCCCTGATTTTCGCACGGCCATTTATTTTTCCCTGACAACGTATTCGACATTCGGCTCCGGAGAGGTCCGACTCACGGAGCATTACAGAATGCTGGGCGGTGTCGAAGCGCTCGCCGGTGTAGTGATGATGAGTTGGTCAACCGCAATCCTCATCGCCTATTTGCGCCGGGTTTACAGCCCGCTCTTTGCTCGCTGGGGGAGGCGCGAGCCGGAAAGATGAGCCATCTCGCACCAAGGCGTTCCCCTAAAAGAAAATGCAACTCACGGGACCAAAGGCCATCAATGTTGGGGGCGCAATACGCGGCGCAGCCAGCATTTTTAAGTCCGGCTTCGGGGTACCTATGTTACCCGCATACAAGAGGTCCATACGGATTTTGGAAAGAAAGCGTCGAGAGTTAAGTGCCGAGTTGGCCAATTACGACTGCATACAAGCCAGCCGCACTGGCGACGGGGCGGATGACAGCAGACTCGCCCTGGACCGCGAGATCGCGACGGCGTACCTGGAGCACCGGTCCAACCTGATACGGCAGATAGCCGACGCCCTAATACGGATCGACCACGACGAGTACGGGGTGTGTGTGCGCTGCGGCGAGGAAATCCCAGTGGCGCGGCTGCATGCTATCCCATGGACGCCGCATTGTATCCAATGCCAGGAGATCGCAGACCGCGAACACTATCCTTCAAAGTCCAACGGGACTAGGCAACAGAGTGTAACTGTGATCCTCGGCGATGACTCAAAGATGATTCGCGTTACCAAATCTGAGAAGGCGAGGCGAAGGCTGACGGAGCTTCTGGTAGACACCAATGGACCTGTACCAGCACGATAGCGCCACGGTGTACCGGTTTGTGTTGCAGGGAGGGCTGACCGGCATATCCGTCCAGAATCTCGAACAGGCATGGACGACAGCGATGTCCATCACCAGCCGAAAAGAGACTGTTGTCGATATCTCCGGGGTTACGGATGCAGATGCATCGGGTGTGGAATTGCTTTTTCGCATGCGCGAGGCGGGGGTGCGCTTAAGCGGGGCGCTGCCTCCGAAGTCCGAGTTGTTACTGCGTTCAATGGGGATACCGGTGGCGGCGTCCAAGACGCGCCGCGGTGGCGGCTGGGCTGTTCGCCTGATGCACTTTGACAGGCTCTCGGTGATCATGGGGGCATGGGCCGGGCGACGGGAACGCGGGCGGCAGTGACGCTTCGCGCGTAGCGCTTCACACGAAAGAAAATGAGACTCGCGGGATCAAAACGCATCCTGAGCCGTGGTGGGAAGCTCTCGATGGAGGTCCTAGTCAGGCCTTCATACCGGCTTTTCATGCTTAAGGAGAAACGAAATGATAAAACGGAGAGTGGTGACGTTCCTCGTGTGCGCTATCTGCCTCGGCGCGCAGACCCCGGTTGATAAGGCCTGGAATGTCCTATCTAGCGCCACCCAGGGTAAGAACGATGACGATCGAGAGAAGGCCATCCACGCACTGGGTTTGATAGCGGGCAACGACCGGGCCCGCATGCTGGCGGAAAACGCGCTTTCCGACGAAGACGAAGAAGTGCGTGTCACCGCTGCCAAAGTTCTGGGCATGATGGGGGCCAAGCCATCGGCGGTGAAACTGAGAGCCGCGCTTAGGGATAAGGAGACGAGCGTAGTCTTTGCCGCAGCCAATGCGCTCTTGGCCCTGGGGGATCCTGCCGGCTACGAGGTGTACTACGCGGTTCTCACGGGCCAGAGGAAGAGCGGGGACGCCCTAGTGGAGTCGCAGTTGAAGATGCTCAAAGATCCCAAGGCCCTTGGCCAGATGGGCCTGGAGGCGGGCATCGGGTTCGTCCCGTTCGGTGGCGTTAGCTATAAAGTCGTGAAGATGGTCAGCACGGACACCGTTTCTCCGGTGCGTGCCTCCGCCGCGGCAAAGCTCATCGCGGACCCGGATCCCAAATCACACCAGGCCCTGATGGATGGCACAAAGGACGAGAAGTGGCTCGTCCGCGCCGCAGTGATTGGCGCCCTCGCGCGCCAGAATAACCCCGCCGCGCTCGAAGTGATCACGCCGCTTCTCGACGACCCAAACGACGTCGTCCGATTTAACGCGGCCGCGGCTGTAATTCAGCTCAGCGCGACGCTCCCGGCATCCACGGAAAGCGAGTAACTCAATCAGAGAGATGGCGGCGTGCTGGTGCCGGCGCGTAACAACTGGAGAATAATTGTGTCACTCCAATGGAAACTGGATCCCAAAGAAAAAATTACTATCGACATTAACAAGAGAGAGAAGGCCGAATTCCGTCTCAAGAAAATCATGGTGACGCCGGGACGCAAAATCTCTCTCAAGAAGGACTTCGACCCGGCCTTTACCGCCGGGTATGACAACAGGGCAGGCGCAGCCGATACGGTGAGTGCCAACATCGCGCGTTTGTCCGTCCTCCAGGAGAAGCTGTACGCCCAAAACGAGTACGCGGTGCTCATCATCCTTCAGGCAATGGATGCCGCGGGAAAAGACGGCGCGATCCGCCACGTGATGTCGGGAGTTAACCCGCAGGGCTGTCGCGTGTCGAGTTTCAAGGCGCCTTCGGCCGAAGATCTGAACCACGACTACCTCTGGCGCGCCGCAAAAGCGCTGCCCGAGCGAGGTATGATCGGGATCTTCAATCGGTCTTACTACGAAGAGATGCTTGTGGTTCGTGTTCATCCGGAGATCCTGGCTAACCAGAGGATTCCTTCGGCTGTTGCCGACGGGAACGTGTGGAAGCAGCGCTTCCGCGAAGTCAACCACTTCGAGGAGCACCTGTTTCGCAATGGTATTCTTCCGGTAAAGATCTTCCTCAACGTCTCGAAGGAGGAGCAGCGGAAACGTTTTCTGGCGCGGATTGACGACGCAGATAAAAACTGGAAGTTCTCCATGTGCGATGTCAAGGAGCGTGCGCATTGGGACGAGTACCAGGCGGCCTTCGAGGAGGTGCTCAATTACACCAGCACGGAAATCGCACCTTGGTTCGTGATCCCGGCAGATCACAAATGGTTTACCCGGCTAGCTATTTCCGAAGTGGTCTGCAGGAAATTGGAATGGCTTAAGTTAAAGTTCCCAGCCGTGACCGCGGAAAGGCGCGCCGAATTGCTGCAGATCCGGGAAACGCTGACAAACGGGAAGGCCCGGAAATCACCGCCCTGACGTGGGTGGGGCCACCACAGGGGCCCGTCGCGATATCCAGGGAACGGGCAACCGGTTCTTGTGGGTCTCATTGCTAGATTCGTGTGGGCTCAGGCCGCCGGCGGGAATTCTATTCCAGCATGCGGCAACGAAGGCGAATTGAAGGAGTCCATGCTTAGCAAACGAAAGTTGACGGCCATCATGATGGCGCTGACGCTGGCAATGTTCGCCGTGGGTTGTAAAAAGAAAGTTGCGTCTCCCCCGCCGCCCGTCCAGGTGCTTCCTCCTGCTCCCGCGGCTCCATCCGTGACGCAGTTTACGGCCGAGCCCACCAGCATCGAACGTGGCCAGTCCTCGACGCTGCGCTGGGATGTCAGCGGAGACGTGACCAGCGTGTCTCTCGATAATGGCATCGGGACCGTGCAGACCGCAGGCAGCCGCTCTGTTAGCCCGAGCGATTCCACCACCTACATACTGACCGCCAGCGGCCCCGGCGGCAGTCGCACCGCCACCGCCACTACAAACGTTTCCTCGCCGCCGCGTCTCCTCCTCCACCTCCACCAGCCCGCACCAGGACGCTCGAAGAGCGGCTAGCCGAAGTCCAGGACGCCTTCTTCGATGATGACAAGTCGGATATCCGCTCCGGCGCCCGCGATGTTCTTACCGGGGACGCCGGCACGCTCCAGGCAATCCTCAACGACTTCCCTAACACATCCATCGTGATCGAGGGTCATTGCGACGAACGCGGCAGCGCGGAATACAACCTGGCTCTGGGCGATCGCTGCGCCAAAGCGGCCAAGAACTACGTCCAACAGCTGGGTGTCTCCGTCGAGCGGGTCACGGTTGTGAGCTACGGCAAAGAGCGCCCGCAGTGCGCGGAGCAGAACGAGTCCTGTTGGCAGAGTAACCGGCGCGTCCACTTCGCTCCTGGCCAGTAGAACAAGAAATCGAAACTCAGGGATGGGGCGAACCCACGTCACGCCCCGTCTTACCCTGCGCGATTAATTTGCGACGCGCGAGTCGATCCATGCGCCCTGCGCAGACTGTGCGAGAATCCCACCAAAAATAAAACCCGCGTCGACTGAAAGACATCCTGAAATAGCGCAGCATGGGATTTCCCGCTCAAAGAGGAAAACGGAATGAAATCATTGATAATGTCGAAGTGGTGGATGAAGGCGGTCTGGGCGTTACTCCCGGCCACGCTTCTGATCGCGCAGGATCCGGCGGCACCGCCGTCGCAGGGCCCCGCGCCCGCCGCCGAGCAGGCCCCCGCTGGGCCACGACCCGCAAGTGGCGCGGTATCGGCGGCGGAGGTAGCGAAGTTAAACAATCCGCTGGCTGACGTGACCGCTGTGACTTTCGAGAACTACTACGATCCGACTCTGTACAGTGCTCCGGGTGTAAATGCGAACACCCTGGATATACGCGCGGTGTTTGTGTCTGGGCGACAGATCATCCGGGCCACCGTGCCCATTCAAACGACGCCCGTGGCGGGGGACCAATACAAGTCGGGGCTGGGTGATTTTGCTATCTTTGACGCGATCAGGGTCTCGCCGGATGGGTCGAAGAACGAATATGCCGTTGGTCCTCTGTTCGTAGCTCCGACGGCTACCAACACGGCGCTCGGTTCAGGCAAATGGCAGGGTGGCGTCGCCGCGGTGGGAATCTTCCCGCTCAATGGTGGGTCCCTAATCGGTGTGCTCGCCACCTGGCAGCACTCATTTGCCGGCAACGAAGATCGGAGTAAGACCCAAGTATCTACCCTGCAGCCCTTTGCCACTTACAGTATCGGTAACGGCTTCTACGTCAGGTCAAGTGGAGTCATGGTGTTCGACTTCCAGAACAACCGGTATCTGGTTCCCTTCGGAGCTGGGTTCGGCAAGGCTTTCAGGGCTGGCGGCCACCTTGTGAATGCATTCATCGAGCCGCAACTCACGGTCTACCACAAAGGTGCTGGACAACCGAGTTTTCAATTGTACATGGGTATTAAGTGGCAGTGGCCCAAAAAGAGTTAGGGCCGAAGTCGAATGGAGAGTCGGGAAGCTTCAGGGCGGCGGATTGCGCTCGTCGACCCTGGGCCAGGAACGTCCCCCGAGCTTACTTTTATGGGAGTCCTTATGATGCAAAATAGACGCGTCGCTTTAGGTATTCTGCTTTGCATAGCCGTCGCGCTGCCGGCAGCAGGACAACAGCAAACTACAACAGCTACCGGCGACAAGCTCATCGCCATCGATGTGCTTCTGCAACCGGATCAGACCGGCGTGGCACACGCCAACGCGATCAACGCCCGGCTGCGCACCAACTACCCCAAAGGCTATTCGCTGGACGCCACGCACGCGCCGCACGTAACGCTGGTGCAGCGCTTCGTGCGGGAGAAGGACTTCGACGCGGTGACCGCCGCGATTACCAACGTCCTCTCCACCGAACCGCTAGGCGAGATGCAATTGACGGCCAAATCCCTGGCGGCGGAAATGTGGGATGGAATGCCCCTCCACGCCATACTCGTCGAACGTACGCCCCAACTGATGCGACTGGAACAGAAGGTCGTGGATGCGGTGGCGCCCTTTTCGGTGAGTTGTGGCACGGCGGAAGCGTTTATCGATACCCCCCCGGGCGCCAACATTGTCGCCTATGTCGCGGCCTTCGTGCCAAAGTCGACCGGTACGAACTATATGCCGCACGTCACCGTGGGAGTCGCCACGGAAGCTTTCAGCAAACAACTAAAAGCCGAGCCATTCGAAGCGTTCTCATTCAAGGCGAAAGATTTGGCGATATACCAGTTGGGGAACTTCGGCGTGGCGGCGAAGGAGCTCTGGCGCAGCGCGCCGGCGGAGCCCCTGGCCTCCTGGAATGATGGCGCGGCGAAAGCGTCCATACTCAGTTTCGTGCAGCGGGTGACCACTGAAGGAGGACCCTACTTCGTGCCGGTAGCCGGGAGGATCGCCGCTTTCGACAATGACGGAACGCTTTGGTCCGAACAGCCCATCTACGTCCAGGTGCAGTTTGTCTTTGATCAAGTCCGGAAGCTGCTGCCCAAGCACCCCGAGTGGAAGACCACGCAGCCGTTCCAGGCCTTACTGGAGAACGACAGCGATACCCTGGCTAAGGCCGGCGATGCCGGAATCATGGAAATGGCATTGGCCGCGCATGCGGGCCTGACCCCGGAAGAGTTCGATCGAATCGCTAAGGATTGGCTTGCTACGGCCCGTCATCCGAAATTCAACCGGCTTTATACCGATCTGGTGTATCAACCGATGGTGGAGTTGCTGGATTTTCTTCGAGAGAACGGTTTTAAGACTTATATTGTCTCAGGAGGCGGCGTGGAGTTTGTGCGTGCCTTCAGTGAGAAGTCCTACGGTATCCCTCCCGAACAGGTAGTCGGCAGCAATAGCGTGACGAAATTCGAGCTTCAGGACGGTAATCCTGTGCTGATCAGACAGCCCAAGCTGGATTTCATTGATGATCGCGAAGGCAAGCCGGTAGGAATCCAGAAGTTCATTGGGCGCCGTCCCATAGCCGCATTCGGAAACTCGGATGGCGATCTCGCAATGCTCCAGTGGGTCACGGCCGGCACAGGGCCGCGTCTCGGCCTTCTCATTCACCATGACGACGCGGAGCGCGAGTTCGCCTATGACCGCAAGTCGTCTTCCGGCAAACTGGACCGCGCTTTGGATGAAGCACCAAAGCGCGGCTGGACGGTGGTCAGCATGAAGAGCGATTGGAGCCGCGTGTTCGCCTTCGAGAAGTACTGAACCGGTCTCAAGCAGCCTGGGGGGCCGCGGAAGAAACCAGAACCATACCCGACTGTTCTAGTCGCCGCCGATGACGAGGCCGTGCGTCAAGCTCTAGCCGACAGCCTCCGACAGGACAGATGCCTTGTGCTGGAGGCCGAGAAATGCGGCCCAGGCGCTCCACATTGTCAGAATTCATTCCAGACCAATTCAAGTCGTCCTGATTGATATCAATTAGACGACCCTGCCGTGATAATGGTCCTGACCCAATTCCCGCCCAGCATGCATATTCTATTGGTGACGAAGGAAACGACCGAAGGCCCATCGGGTGCGCTGTCGTTGGATACCGCACTGGCCAAAACTCGCGAACTACTCAAGATACCGGAAGACAGAGCGGAAGGGGCAACCTAACGTCCATCCGGTTGGCTGGACGCGATGCCTTTTCCGCAGCCAGCGGCCCAAACAGATCGACCGCCCTCAAGGCCTTGCTCGCATCGGTGGTTACTCAAAAAATCCACGCGAAGAACAGGTGCATCAATCGCGGGGGCACTATTCTCTGTCGCAAGGAGCAAGGTCATGGATTCCAGGCATGCCGTGGTGGACCGGCTATGCAATCCGGCAGGCCCTGGGGCCGGTCCCGCTACTTGCTTTTGATCGATGGAAAGAACCCAGCCACACAAATTGCCCACCTTGAGGCTGCTGAGATCAGTAAATCTCACGCTGACACGCAGCCGTCGTGGAAGCCAGGGCTCATTGACCCGGAGCATAGTAGCCGCGGCGCCAGGATGCGCGGAGAGGTGGAGCGCCGGCTGGTTGTAACAGTTCAACCTTTACCGTGTGATATTTGCCGTCGTTCTGCGTATTGCGCGACGAGTATCCGAGGAGATATTGGGAACGAATCTCGGCACTGAGGCGCTGAACAACGTCCGGCAGCTCGCCTATGTGCTGAGCCACGAGAACTCTGCCTCCGGTTAATTCGGCGAGTTGTTCCAGTAGACGCGGCCGGTAGCCCAAGCCAATTGCATAAACCCGGAGATCGCTCTCTACGACGAGATTCTTGATCTCCGACTCACCGAACCGACTGTTGTTGTCATTCCCATCCGAAAGTATTAGCAGCACTCTGCTCTGGTTTTTGGCCAACCTCATCTGATGAGCACCCAATGCCACCGCATCCAACAAGGCGGTCCAACCTTGGGCTTCAACGAAGCCGAGCCGCTGATAGATCTCTTCCGGTTCCGTAGTGAAGCCTCCCAGAAGGTGTGCCCGATCGCTAAACTGAACGACAAAGAACTCGTCGCCCGGGATCGTAGTCTGAAAGAGCTGCCTGAGAGCCTCGGTCGAACTGGCGATTCTATTTTTCATGCTGCCGCTGCTGTCGAATAACAGTCCCAGAGATACGGGCGCGTCCTCTCGCGCAAAAGAAGTGATTTTCTGCTCGACAGCGTCTTCCAGAACGCGGAAACGATCCTGCGGCAGAGTGGTGACGGGCCGGTCGTGAACATCGGTTACCGTTACCGGAACGAGAACAACCTTTACGTCGAGCCGGATCTTGGAGGGCGAATTGCCGCTCGTGGATCTGGTATTGCGCGGGGTAATGTCAACTCTGGGCTGGGGTTCTTGTCCCGCAACAATGCTGCGGGCAAACGCAGGCAAGACCCCAACCACGATCGCACAAAAAAGGAGGCCCAGATGGGAAAGCATGCAGCACAGTATACAAAACGGGCGCTGTAGAAAAACTCTACAATACGAAGCCGTTGTATCCCAAGCGCACCCGGTTTTTTTGGCGCCTATGCTGGCACTGCGGAATGTCGTCCAACCCTGCTGAGTGGCGCGGCCGTTCGAGTGAGCGGCGACGAGTTGCCCATACCAACGTAACGGCGTCTAATGCGCGATCCCAATTCTGTGCGGGCCCGGACGAGGCGCGACTTGGCAGCCGCCACGGTGATTCCAAGACGATCGGCCACATCCTGAATGGGTAATCCGTCAATGTCTCGAAGGAGCATCACGTTTCGCATTAGCGGTGGGATGCGTCGTACTTCGAATCGTAGCACTTCCGTGAGTTGCCGGAACGCCAAGTCACCTTCTGGATCCGGTCCCATAGCGGGCAACTGTATGGGCAGTGTCTTGGGTTCGGTCGGCACCTCGTCCAGGTACACAAAGCGGGCACGGCGCCTGGAGCGTAGCAGCATCAGGCATTCGTTGGCTACGATCCGAGCGAGCCACGTGGCAAACTCCGCATCTCCTTGATATTGATCGAGCCGTTCATACGCTTTCAGAAAGCCGTTCTGCGCCTGGTCTTCGGCATCGCTGCGATTCCGAAGAAAAAAACAGCCCACGTCCACGCATTTGCGCCTGTGTCGCCAAATCAGCTCGCCGAAAGCCTCCTGATTTCTTTGCCGTGCCAGAGCCACCAGTTCCGAATCTGTCATTGTCGACTTCTGCATGATCGCGTCTTGCATTGTGTTCGCCGCTTTTCTGAACTAACCGCTCAAGTTGAGCAGCAAGAAGAGCATGTTCCGTGCCGGGAATTGGTAAAGCAGAGGCAGTGCGTTTTCTATGTCTTACACGCGCTGCTGGGGAGATTTCCAGACAGAGTGCCTCTATTAAGGCAGCCCGAATACGGCGTGTGGTCCCATTTCGGTCACGCTGATCTGCAAAACACGATGCCGAAACTTCGTAAAACCATCAGTGCACAGGATCATCCATCTTGTGCGAGGTTCTCATGACGCTCCGCGCGATCACCTGCCTCCTGCTGCCGAGTTGCGCACAGTTATACGGCCAAGCTCTGATGGACGGTCTGCAGCTTGGGGGTAGGTTTCGATTACTCCCCTCCGATGCCGCCATCCTCGAACTCCGTGAGCCCCGCCAAGACCTGCCGTGCTCAGTGAAACCGGTGGCCCCCGAACTCGGCTTTGACCTCGCGTTTCACAGTGGGTACGAGGTGGCTGTACCACTTCGAGAATTGGCCGGGCCAGGTGACACTCTGACTGCAATTTTTCGAGTCGTACCACAACTTCCCGGAGGTGAGCCGAACTACTTTTCGCAGAAGTGGGTTGTTCCCCCTGTCGAAGAGGGTGCACAAGGCACAGCCCGGCTTCATGGCACTTTTGTTCTAGGTGAGGGAAACTACCTGATTGATTGGCTATTGCGCGATCACGCCGAACGTTACTGCTTTTTGTCCTGGCAAGTCTCGGCAAAAACTCTGGGCGAAGATCGGCTATTCGCCTCACGCCTTCCCGCTGGCAGCATCCAACCTGAACCTAAAGGGCCATTTGAAGGCGAAACCCGAGTCATGCGCGGCGGACAGCACTCTTTAAACGTGCTCCTGTTGTTGCACATCGCGCCAGAGGCTCTTGGAGCGGCCGAGATACAGCCTGCCGAAACGCTAATGCTGTTCTCCATCCTTCGCCAGATCGCGCGGGAACCGCGCATCGGCACCTACTCTGTCGTCGCGTTCAATCTGGACCAAAATGAGATCTTCTACCGTCGGCAGAAGGTTACGCAGGTCGATTTCAGGGCATTGCGTAATGCGATGAATCAATTGCGCTTCGGCACCGTCAACGTCGAAACGCTTCGCCGGCACGATGGGGGCATTCAATTTCTCAACAGGCTCCTTTCTGACGAAGTGTCCGAAAGCGCGCCAGATGCACTCATTTTTATCGGACCAAGGACGGAGCCGTGCGAACGTTCAATAATGCACTTGATAAAGGAACTCGGAAAACCCTGCTGGCCTGTGTTCTACCTGAGCTACGCAGCCGAGCAAGACCCGGACCCCTGGCGAGACGTGATCGGTTCATTAGTAAAGTTCTGGAACGGATTCGAGTATACCATCAGGAAACCGAGCGATTTGTTTGCCGCATGGACGAAAGTTATGTCGCGAATGGAAAACAAGGAGTCTGCAAGGGGGTCCTTGGATGGAACTACGGTGGCGGACGATCTAGTCACAAAAAAATAGATCGGGGCCCGGTACTCAACATCATTGCAAGCGAAGAAGGGGTCGCAGAGGAAATTCCTTTTCGGCCGAGGCAGGGCAACCTACGAATTTGTCGAGTCCATGCCCTGAAAGTCCACGCAAATTGGTTTAAGGAGATCAACAAGTATGAAAAAGAGCGTTGTAGTTATCACGGCGGTCCTGCTATCTGCTATGGTAGCGGCTGCCCAAGATGTACCGAGGTTTGAGACCTTTCTCGGCTACACGTACGTTCGCGCGAACTCGGCCACCGACGTTCCCGCGTTCAGCGCGAACGGCGGCAGTGGCCAGTTCGTTGTGAACTTCAACAATTGGATAGGGTTTGCCTCCGACCTGGGAGCTGTTCACAACGGCAACATCACGGGATATCACATCGACACCACTGTGACGAATTTCCTGTTCGGGCCACGCGTCGCAATCCGGCATTGGGGTCGCGTAACACCTTACTTCCAGATTCTGTGGGGTGGGGTGTACGGAGCCAGCAGCACCCAGGTCTTGATCCCAACAGGGACCCCGACTAACCCCATCGTCATTCCGCCGGAGGTAAATCCTCTTAGCACGGAAGGCTACACTTCACTCCGCGCCAAGAGAGACCAGACGGCGTTTGCCATGACGGTTGGCGGCGGTCTGGATATCAAAATCAACAAGAACGTAAGTTTCCGGCCCATCGGACTGGACTATTACATGACGCGGCTCCAGAATTACCGATCGGGGCAAGACAATAACCAGCACAATCTGCGATACACGACAGGTTTCAACTTTACCTTCGGCGCTCAGTAACCTGCAAACCGACTCGAGGCTGGGCCAGCGACTTCCGCGTGTCCAGCCTTTGTTCTCCCTCGCGCAGTAACAAACATGAAGTGTGTCATCAAAGTTGCTCTTATCCTATTGCCAGCTGCGGCCCGCTTCGGGCAGCGGAGCCCTGTGGCGTTCGCCACTGGTCAGTCCGCGCGGCTGGTGATCGGCCAGCCGGAGTTCGATGCGGAGTCGGACAGCGCCAGCCAAACCGTCCTGGGCGGCGCGAGCGGTTTGGCGTATGCCAATAATACGTTGTTTGTGGTGGACGCCAACATGGTGGGCGCCCCTCCGGTGAATAACCGGGTGATGATTTACCAGACGAAACAATTCCCGGCGCCCAACGCGACGCTGCCATATAACACCTTTTGCCCAGTTTGCCTGGGAACAGTTAACTTGGGTCTCGGCCAGCCGGACTTCGTAAGCATGCTGTCGGCGCCGTGCCTACGCCAGCTCCCAACGTCGTTGTAACCATCACTCCCACTACTCCCGCTTGCCTCACGACGTCCCCCGCGACACCCATCGCTACCGGAATGAACACACCGACGGCAGTGGCATCCGACGACGTTCACCTGGCGGCGGCAGACACCTACAACAACCGAGTGCTGATCTGGAACTCCCTTCCATCCAGCATGAACCACCCGCCCGACGTAGTGGTGGGACAGACCAGTTTCACCAGCAAAAGCTTTCCGGGCCACATTCCTGCGGCATCCTCGTTGCGCGGTCCGGGAGGCGTTTGGATCCAGGGCGGCAAGTTATTCATTGCCGATACGCAGAACGACCGGGTGCTGATTTACAATTCTATTCCAACGGCCAACGGTGCTGGGCCAACCCAACATGACGACATATAAACAGGTGGATATTGCCGCCCAAAACACTAGCGCGGCGGCCAACAACATGCTGTCGTCACCGACCTGGGCTTCAGGGTGCTGATGTGGAATGAGATTCCGACCACCAATCAGAAGCCGGCGGACGTCGAGCTCGGCCAGCCTAACATGGCGACCGGAATACCCAACGACGCTTATTCTGTGCCGACTTCGACGACCGTAAGCCCGCCTCCCCAAACGCCGGTTTTTTTGCACCGTTTGGAACGGCGTGGACGTACGGTTTAGTTCACTGAACGGTTTCATCACCTTGCGGCCCGAGCCCCTGCCTGATTTCCGCGGCATCGTAGCGCCGCAAGCCGATGAAATCTATATCACTGACACCGCGCCGGCACGGCAAAGGCTGCTCAGGATCTGGGAGCAGTTCGTCATTTTCACTTCCGTGAGACGAGTCCCGTGCCGTCCGGATATGGGCACAGGGGACGTCCGTCATCCTCGACAAACGCGGTCCAACTGCGATCGGGATCAAAAACCACCATACTTTTGGCCTTCCGGTTGGTATCTGGTCCCATATTCTTCTCGTATACGTCACCAAAGTAATTGATCAGAAAGGAGTGCAAACCATCGACGCCATACTTGGCCGGCCATGCGATCAGTGCAAATCCCTTGCGGAGTTTGCCATTCACGCGATAATCGTGCGTCCCGCCGTAAGCACTCGGTCCTTGGGCCACCAAAACCTTAAAGTAATAACCAAACAACGGATGCGGCACTTCGTCCGGGAGTTTTTCCGCTAAGGCTGCGGCCGCGAACGAGGGTCCAAGCGGGCTTTCGTCCACTTCGCCGCTATCGGACCAGAACAGGCCGTCGTGTAGTCCCTGAGAGCTGCGTATCCTTTGCGCGAAGGCCGGATGGCCGCCATTATCCAAGCCCAGATAATCGAATTCGGCATCCCGGAAGCGGCGGCACTGCTCCACTGCGGCAGTTTCGTTGCGGCGAAGGCGCCTTGCCGCGAGCTCCCGAGAACCGGCGTCCCCATCGAACATCCAGCCGGATTCAGTCTTCATAAGCGGCGCGGGGAAAGGATTCTCAACTGCTCCCACGTAGAGGATTTGTCGGTTCTGAGTCTGAGCCTGTATTTTGATGTCGTTTCTACGTGCCGCATCGAGGAAGCGATCACGTTCTACAGCGTCTCGCAACGCGTCACCCGTACTCCAGAATCCGGCCATTCCCGGTCCTACAATAGACAGAAACAAGCGATAGTTGCCGGACTCGACTGCTACAACCAGCTCATCTGCCGCCTCATTCGGAGATGCAAAGGTCAACTGAGAATGGGTCTTAGCACAGGCCACGGCCGCTATGATCAAACAAGCAGATGTCCGCATACCTGGGGTCGTCATCCTCATGAGATCTGATCCCAAGATGCCGCCGGCTCTCACTCAGATCTAGAATCTCGCCGCTATACCAAAAAAAAGAACCCCTGGAAGGAGCGGGTGCATCAGTGGCACGGGTCGGAGGTTGCATGCACCGCGTCAACGGGGCGTTCGCGCATGATCCAGCGACTAGTGGCGGTCGGTGGTCGCAGAATTGGAAGACGAGGAATGATAGCGCAAAAGCGGGGACGCACGACATGGAGTGTTCCCGTTTTTAGCAATCTGATTGCAGATTCAGTCTGTCTGTTCATGGCTCAATCCACTACTCCTGACCAGCCGGAGACACCGAAACGCGTGAGCATCGGTTTGGGCAAATCGCAACTCGAGGACCTGCCCGTGCCGACCCTAGGGGCGGACCCGCTGGGAGCTGTTCAGTCGGCCCCTACGGCAGATTATAAGGTCCCTTCAAATCAACTAGAGCCTCGAAACGGTGGTTTCATCTTCGCCCCGATCCCGCTTTCGAGCCAAGCCATCGGGATCGGCGTGGCGCCGGTGGCCGCATACGTCTTCTTCCCCTCGAACTCCGACCGGGTCTCACCGCCCTCAACGGTGGCCGTGGCAGGAGTATACACGAGCACGAAGACTTATGGTGGAGGCCTGGCTGGAAACTTCAACCTGAAAGAAGACCGCTACCGTCTGACCTTTTTGATCGGGGCGGCCCGCTCGCGGTACGAATTCTTCGGTATCGGCACTGCTGCCGGTGGAACCGGCCAATCGATCTGGCTGAGTCAGCATGGCCGTGCTTTATTCGCGCGGGGATTGCGCCGCCTAAAATGGAACATCTTTGCCGGCCCTCGTTTCAGCCATCGGCAGATCAAAGCCGGTCAGGATACCACGCAGGACTATGTTCCGAACCTACCACCGCTAACGCCGATCATGGACCAACTGAATCTGGCGATCACTTCGGCCGCGTTTGGATTCCGCATCCAGCGGGATACCCGGGACGATCTGTTCTATCCGCACCACGGCCTCGACGGGCGGGCGGACTTCTTCGCGCCTTTCATCGGCAGCACCTTCGCCTTCCAGAGCTACCAATTCGAAGCCAACAAATACTTGCCGTTCGGTAAACGCAACGTGCGGGCACTGCGTGGCATGGGTTGCGGAGTGACTGGAGAGCACATCCCCTTTGCCAGTTCGGCTGGATGGGCGATCTGCGGCGCTACCAGACCGGCCGGTATCGCGATCGGATCATGTCCGCAACGCAGGGGGAATGGCGTGTCATTCTCTGGAAGCGCTTCGGCGCGGCGGTGTTTGGCGGCGTCGGGGACGTTGCCCCCGGACTGGGGTTCCTACCAAATGAAGGAGTTGCTGCCGGCTGGAGGCGCCGGTCTTCGCCTCAATTTGTCGAAACAGAGGCGCATCAATCTTCGCCTTGATGCGGCGTATAGTAAGACCGCCGGTTCCTGCTCCATGGGCATGGGGAAGGTCTTCTGAAAGAGGACATATATGTCGAATGATATCCTTGGTTGGCGAGCCTGGGGAGTTCTTCTGGTTGCCTTCTACATGTTTGCGCCAGCCAACGCAGATGCCCAGCCGGGCACCGCGGACATGGGAGAAGTCTCACTCCTTGGTGGCGGATCATTCGGAGGGGGCGCCCACCCGGCGATAGGAGGGAGCTCTGGAATATCTTTCTCGAAGTATGTGATCGGGCTGATCGAAGCGTCCTACCAGCCTCTGGGCCAGCACACCCTGCAGTCTTGGCCGACCCCGTCGTCGGTCAGGGACTCTCACCTGTGGGACTTCGATCTCAGCTTGCATATTCGCTTTCCCATCAAGGACCGGTGGGAGCCCTATGGAATTGTAGGCGTCGGTTTCCTGTGGGACCACGTTAACCAAAACTCCATTGGGCCATCTAATAACCCCGTCGTTTATCATTGGGATCAATTCAACCCCAGTTTTGTGACCGGAGGGGGACTGCGCTATTATCTCCGCGAGGACTGGGGGATACGGCCACAAATGAAGGTGGTCGTCAGCACGAGAATCTATACGCAACTGTCGATCGGTATATTTTATAATTCCAACAGCTTTTGACGCATGGAGTGACTCTTGCCCGCGGAACCGGTACCGATGACCGCCACCCATCTTCGATGGATTCTCAGTCTCGCGTGGGGTCTGCTCGCCTTCCCACTCTGCGGGGCGTGGATGCCAATGGGCCCGTTTGGCGGATCTGCCTCGCTGGTTGTAGCTGACCCACATTCCTCCAGAACATTTGTCGCAGGAACCAACAATGCGCTGCTATTTCGCTCTCGCGACGCTGGAGAATCCTGGATGCCGTTGGCATTCCCCGCGCAACTGCGGGCTGTCCTGGAAACTTTGGCTATCGACCCGCAAACGCCGGGTGTTTACCTCGCCGGCCTCTCCAGCAACTTATCGGAGTATTCGGGTATATTGCGTAGCAGCGATGCCGGCGCTACGTGGCAACAAATCCCTGAGTTACGCAATCGGCAGGTTTGGGCAATCGCATTCAAGCGAGCCAACTCGAAAATTGTTGCGGCGGGCACGGACGTCGGCGTCTTCGAAAGCCAGGACGGCGGAAACACCTGGAGCCGTATCTCTCCCGCAGAAAATCGCCAATTGCAGCCCATCGTGTCGGTGGCGTTCGATCCCGACGACCACACCATGCTCTACGCAGGCACGCCGCACCTGCCGTGGAAAACATCGGATGGCGGCGTATCGTGGGTTTCGATTCACGATGGAATGATCGACGACTCTGACATTTTTTCGATCCAGGCAGATCGCAACCGGCCGCAACGCGTCATCGCGGGAGCCTGCAGTGGAATCTACCGAAGTCTGAACGGTGGCGCTCTTTGGACCAAACTGAGGGACGTCAAAGACGCCTCTTACCGGACCTACGTAGTTGCACAGGACGTGCAGTATGAAGACACCTGGTTCGCGGGCACCTCGCGGGGCATCCTTCGATCGCACGATGGCGGCGCGTCATGGGCGAAGATCGGCCCCTTCGCAACCCGTTCAATTGCGTTCGACCCAGGCAGGCTGGGCCGGATCCTCATTGCTACGGAGGAGGCGGGGATTCTGCGGACCGAAGACGGCGGAAATACTTGGGAGAAAGTAAACCATGGTTTCTGCAACCGCCCAATCACCTCGTTGTGGATAATCGCCGGACGTATCTACACCACAATTTCCGACGATCTTACAACCGCAAGGGTTTTAAGTTTGGCATCAAGTTCGACTGACTGGGAAGCGATGGCAGCACCGCCTCCATTGGGTTCCGGATTGACGGCCTTACTTTCACCGGCCTGGACTCCAAACCTGGTTCTCGCGAGTTATGAAAATCGACTGCTCGTCAGCGAGGACGCAGGTGAAAAATGGAAGGACATGCAACTCCCGGCTGCGAATATGGGAATACGGGCCTTTGAGCCGCTCGACCCCCCCTGGATCGCAGCGGTCGGTACCGCGCACATCTTCCTGTCAGCGGACGGTAAGAGCTGGAGACGCAGGGCGTTGGCCGCGGAAACCGGAGAGGTGTACGACATCACGTCGACGCGCTCTCGAAGGCTGCTCGCCGCGACGGCGCGGGGCATTTGGGCCTCTGACGACCTGGGAGTGTCTTGGCAGCCGCTCCACTGCGTCCTCGAAGGGAATACCGTGCAGGCCATCTGCCACCATCCAGACAGGACCTCACTGCTCTTTGCCGCGGCACAGGGGGTGGTCTATGCCAGCGGCGACGGTGGCCGCTCCTGGAGGCGAATATCTTCAAACGACTGGCCAATCAGTTCGATCAAACAAATGATTGTAGTGCCGGGATCGCCTGACCGGCTGTTCGTCCTGACGCAGCAGCAAGGCGTTTGGGCTTGGTCACTGGATGGCGGGTCGTCACCAGAACCGGCGGCCCGCTGACCTCCCCATACGTATGTCCGGCGCAAGGGTGTCGTGAGGTGAAGTCTCATTTCGAACCTAGCAGGAGTTCTGAGGATCGTTGGAAGGGTCTTATTCTGATTGAGGGCCTTGAGCCGGACATGCCGTGTGGTCATTCGTGTCGTTGATGCAACGCGCCTGCCTGCGGCGTTATTTTTCGATGGGCGTGCTCGGCAGGCTGGCGCGGCCAAGTGAGTCGCTGGCATTTTCCCTCAAGCCCTTTCAGAACCCACAAAGTAGTACCCGATTATGTGGCAGATAATCACGTGGGCGTCTTCGATGCTTCCCGCGTGATCCGTCGGAACCCGCACATTCAACTCTGCCATCTGCGCTCTGTGACGGCAATGGTTCGGCACCCGATCCAGGCGGCATATTTAAATGGCATTCACAACGTTAGCCGAGTTGCCTAAAAAACAGATCCCATAACCACATCCTCCGGTTCAGCGAAGTTCTTGAGCGCTCGATGAAGATTCGGTCATTAGAGTAAGCCTGGGGATTGCAGCCGACCCTGAGGGGCTGATCGCTCATCGCAAGAATACGAAAATGTGAGTCGCGCTTAAAGCTGGCACCCTTTACCAAGTCGCATGGTACCTGCACGGCCACTGTGTCGATCCTGCCATTGCCGCAAATGAAGATCCTCCGGCCGTGGGCCCAGGCATTCCTTGAAGACCTCGATGACCTCGGCGACCTGGTCCAAGTCAATGCTCTGAATAGCACTTATTATTTGAGTGTTGTAGTGTCCTGGGTAGTCCATAGCACTCGGCCACCCTGACGGCCCGACACTCTCTACGGTCCGGCGACGCAGGGCACGCACCCCGGTTCCTCTGTGAATCCGCAACGAGAGGAGGGTGCGGCAACCTTGGCGGCTACAATTTCTTTTTCTCTTGTCTCTTGCATGCCAAAAAATTTGGATCTTCGGTGTCGCGCCTTCATCATTTTTACGGCTGGAGTCAGCCCAAGCGGCCGCTGCCCGCCTACGGCTCGGCGCTCAGTTAGGGTGCCGAATGTCACCCACGCGGTGAGGAGGTTAGCAAAAATGAAGAGAATATTGTGCCTGCTAGTATTTGTTCTGCCGGCCGGCCGTGGCGCGCTCGGGCAGGATTATCCGAGGGCTGAGACCTTTCTCGGCTACACGTACGTTCGCGCGAACTCGGCCACCGACGTTCCCGCGTTCAGCGCGAACGGCGGCAGTGGCCAGTTCGTTGTGAACTTCAACAATTGGATAGGGTTTGCCTCCGACCTGGGAGCTGTTCACAACGGCAACATCACGGGATATCACATCGACACCACTGTGACGAATTTCCTGTTCGGGCCACGCGTCGCAATCCGGCATTGGGGTCGCGTAACACCTTACTTCCAGATTCTGTGGGGTGGGGTGTACGGAGCCAGCAGCACCCAGGTCTTGATCCCAACAGGGACCCCGACTAACCCCATCGTCATTCCGCCAGAGGTAAATCCTCTTAGCACGGATGGCTACACTTCACTCCGCGCTAAGAGAGACCAGACGGCGTTTGCCATGACGGTTGGCGGCGGTCTGGATATCAAAATCAACAAGAACGTGAGTTTCCGGCCCATCGGACTGGACTATTACATGACGCGGCTCCAGAATTACCGATCGGGGCAAGACAATAACCAGCACAATCTGCGATACACGACAGGTTTCAACTTCACCTTCGGCGGCGAAAAGCCCGAGCCCGCGGCTCCGACGCGCGCTTGCTGGGACGGGAGTAACGTGCCGCTCAGCCAGCCTTGCCCCACCAGGCATCTGGCACTCAACCTCTCCGCGGCCCAGACCCAACTTTGTCCCGGAGGCACTGTCACTATAACGCCCTCGGCGGGATTGCCCGATAACGCAACTTACCAATGGAGCATAGACGGACAAGCGATCAGTAACGCCTTATCTATGGAATTCGGTACAACCGGCCGCGAGCCAGGCGTGTACAAGGTGGGTCTGAGGGTTACAGTTCCGGAGTATGACGAGGCGACGACCGAGAGCGCAATCACTGTTCGCCCTTACACTGCGCCTTCCGGTACCCTTCAAGTTTCGGAAGCAGAGGTCCTTTTAGGAGGACGAGTTACGCTGACACCGAATTTCGCTCCCGGGCAATGTGGCGGCGCGCTCCATCCAGCTGTTTTCACCGCTTCCGAAGGTTCTATCAGCGGCAACCAGTTCGATTCATCCGGCGTCCAATTCGACCCGGGTACGAACGCCGAGCAGCAAAAGACTGTAACCGTCACGGCGACAGTCGCGGACGACAGAAGTTCGGCAAGCGCTCAGGCAACGATTCTGGTGAAAAAACCGGCCGTCACTCTCGCCAAGCGGTTGCCCGATATCGTGTTTCTCAGCGGCAATGAGCGTGTCAACAATTGCGGTAAACGCGTGTTATTGGAGGAATTGAAGGCCATCATCGAGAGCGATCGCACCGGAACAGTGGTCCTGGTGGGGCATGTAAGCCAGAGCGAAGCCGGCAATGTCGACCTCGACCAACGGCGCGCGTTGAATGCCGCAGCCGTTTTAAGCGCGGGCGAGGGGGTCTGCTATGGTTTCCCGGCGGCGCAGATTCTTGTGGGTACTGCCGGAGCCGCGGATAATGGAATCGATTATCAAGCTCATTTCTGCGGCACGTCAGTCATCCCCAAGTCCAAGGAGATGCACGGCTACGACGTAAACGAGAACGATCTCGACGCCAAGTATAGGCGGGTTGAAGTCTGGTTTATGCCGACAGGAGGGCAGCTTCCAGCCTCCGTGGGGGCTTACAAAGATGCCGTCTCCCTGTCCGTGTCCAGTTTGGGCTGCCCCAAATAGAGAGGCAAGTTCACTGCCGCGAGCGGACATGCCTGTGGTCGGGCGGGCATGCGGAAATAGTGGAAACGCTAGCCGTTCCAGCTTGTCCGCATTTCAGCCGGCGCCGCGTAGGACACCGTGCTTGGGCCGATCATGATGAAAGCGGAAGGTCAGCCGTCTGCGCGGCAACGTTTTGCGTTGTCCTGTGGGCGCCGTGGTTGGGCCGTGGAGCGTCGTTCACAGTCGGTACTAAATTAGATTCCAATTGTGGTTCGGCAGATCATTCGGCCCTGCGAGCAGGTTCGCTCATTCGCGCATTGCGAATCTGTTGCCGACTGATCAGACCACAGTCAAATGCCTGCCTCAGTGATGTCGATCACTATTTCACACTGAGAGAGCCCTGCGTCGCTTCGCTCCGTTCTGATTCGGCA
>Ga0335069_10002048_pt1 | contig 31509 bp, 18 predicted proteins | sample Lox_Sample_11_FD_206714 | JGI IMG/M metagenome (GOLD analysis project Ga0335069, IMG submission 206714) | Soil microbial communities from Loxahatchee National Wildlife Refuge, Florida, United States - Lox_Sample_1.1 | ecosystem: Environmental > Terrestrial > Soil > Wetlands | place: USA...
GCAGCTCGACCTTGCCGCGGTCGGGGAGCAGCACGCCGATCGTGCCGCCTTCGCGCACGAGCCGGGCCTCGCCTTTGGCGGCGAAGGACTCCAGGGCGATGTCATCGCCGAACAATGGCACGACTTGGTTGGTGGCGGTGGTTGCGAGCTGAAGGGTGACGTCGAACTGGGCCACCTTGTCCTGCACCGTGCCGTTGTAAGTGGCCGCAAGGATGGAGACGGTGTTGGTGAGAGCTGGTGGGGCCGGCTCATCGGCGCGTGCGGGGAGAGCCAAGGCGGCGAAGGCCAGGAGCAGGGCCGTCCCTGAGGCGGTGGCGGCGCCTCCGCCGGTGTGCGGGTGAATGGGCGGGGGGGCGGACAGGCGAGACGCCTCTCCTACTCTGCGGCGGCGTTGGAGTTTCCAGGCCGCCCAGGCCACGAGAGCGAAGAGCAGGATGGGCACGGCGGCGATCAGGCCCACGTGCAGTACGCGCCACATGGTGAGGAGCCGGGCGACCGACCAGATGATCAGCACCAGGGCTATGGTCACCCAGAGGCTGCTGCGCTCGGCGCGCCGCAACAGCCACCAGAGCATGATCAGGCCGAGCACGAAGGCGGTGGACTGGATCACCATCTGTATGCCGCGGTACACCTTGAGCCGCATCATCGAGAAGCTGGCGGTGAGCGGTTCCTGGCTGGTGTTGAGGACCTTGGTGAAACTGAAGGACTGGCCGGTGCGCGGCACTTCGATGCGAATGGGGCGGACGCCGGTGGCGGTGGGCCTGGCCGGAGGTTGCGCGACTACGGCTGCGGCAGCAGCAGCTCCGCCTCCCCCCATCGCGCCGCCGTGCGTCATTGGGGCCGGGGCTGCTGCCGCCGGCTGCGCCTGCGCCGGCATCGGAGTCGCCGCCGACAGCCCTGCTATTGGCGTAGCAGGCGCGCTAGCCGGCGCATTCGCCGGCATCTGCATGTGCGGCAGGGCCGCGTCGCGCTGCAGCGCCTCCTGGAACTTCTCCGCTGACATAGTCTGCACGCTGCCGTCGGCAAACGCGACCGCACGCCCATTCACGTCGGAAGGCGAGTAGGCGATAATGGCCTCCGGGTTATCGGCGCTCTTGCCCGCACCGACATACACGAACCGTTGTCCTGTGTTCGGATCGTAGGTCACCTTGTCCGTGCTGAGCTCCTCCTTCATCGCCTCAAAGTTCGGCGGCAGCGCGTTCGAGTTATCAATGGCCCAGGTCTTTGCCGCCAGGGCCACCTGCTTCAGATTATTGACGGCGCTGATGCGTTGGGCCTTGGACTTCGCCCGGCTGAGCGCGGGCAGCAGCATTGCCGCGAGGATCACGACGATCGCCAGCACCGCCAGCACGGTCAGGAGCCCCTGCGCCCCGCGCCGCGCCGCCGCCACAAACAGCACCAGCACCAGCGCAGCCAGCAGCCCGAACAGGATTGTGCCCATGTGGTGCTCCACCAGGTCCCAATAGAACTGGATGAACTGGTCCCAGGCGTCCTTCAGGTTGTAGGTGGTCCCGCGTGCCACGGTCATGTTGCCGTCGAAGCTGGTCAGGCGCTGCGAGACGGGCGCAAAGAGCTGCCACTCGGCGTAGGTGTTCGGAATGTCGGTCAGCGGCGCGGCCAGCTCCACGCGGCGCGGGAACAGCCAAGACCTCAGGCCAATCTTCTGCGCATAGACAATGTCCACGGCGAAGGCCTGGTCGCGGTTCGCGTCGCGCGGCAGGGGCACCAGGAGCCAATCGCCATCCCGCTCCGGCTTGGCAGGCTGGCCATTGACATAGCTGGACCAGAACTCGGCGCCCTTGGGCAGCTTGAACTTTTGGAACTGCTTCTCGTTGTTCTTCACCATGAACGAGGACTGGGTGAGCAACTGGCCTTCGTCGGTAAGCACGCTGGTGAGTTCGGTCCGATCCGCCACGGCGTCCAGCACTTGCAGCTCGTCGAAGCGCGTGACCTGGGCCGTGAGTTGATAGTCCCCGCCGGTGTATTTGTAGGCCAGGAGCAGCGGGCGGGTGCATAGCGCGCGGTCGCTCTCGGAGAGGTCGGCTTCATCCACGCGGCGCAAGGGGTCGGCAGCGGGCGCAGGCGTCACGTTCAGGGTGGCGGCGGTCATCAGGCCCAGGGAGCCGGTCTCGCGCTCGACGCCCAGGGCGTGGGCGCCGGCCAGGTCGAGCGTGCCGCCTTTGGGGTCAAACTGGTAGTCGTAGGTCAGGACCAGGGTGTAGCCGCCCCAGGCCTTGTCCTGCAGCGTGATGGTCCACACGTTGGTCTGCTGTTCCTTGCGCCGTATATTGGCGCCGGTGAACTCCAGGTTCTTCCAGTGCGCGGGCACGGCGATGCGAAACTCCTGCACGCCCTGGTTGAAGATGCCGTAGCGGATCGTGGCGCTGCCGCCCACCACGCCGTTGCCCACCGTGGCGAGGTTGAAGACCTCGGCCAGGACGCGCGGCGTCAGCTTCTCCACCGCCAGCGTCAGCTTCCAGCCTGGTTGGTCGCCGGTGAAGGCCAACAGCTCATCCGAACGGTCGGGCAGGGAGGTGATCGGTTCTTCGCGCAAGCCGGCCAGCTCCGCCGTCTTAAGCCGGATGCCGGGAGAGGACGCCGCCCCGAGCTGGGTGGTGACGTTCGTGGCGCCGGCCACCGCTAGCGGCAGGATGGTGACAGTGTCCGAAGCGTTCGTGCCGTTGAACCGCCATCGATAGCTAAGCGGCGCGGTGCCGGCGGCGCTTACGGAGAAGCTTGCCGTGCCGTTCTCGCTCTCGGCCCCAGTAAACTCCTTGCCGGCCTGCTCGAGCTGGATCGCCAGCTTGCGCGTCCCCAGGACTCGGCTGGCAAAGGAGATCTTCAGTTTGCCGTCGGCTGCCTTCCAATCGTCCACGCCTTCGCCCTTAACCTCGCTGACCACGAAGCCGGGCGGCACGACGCACTCGAGCGAGTAGATGCCGGCCTTCTCGACGGTCAGGTTGAGTGCGTGGGAGACGACCAGGCGGGCTTCCTCGACGCGCGCCGTGACCCGGTCAGCCAGACTAAGCACCGGAGTGATGCGTTGGATGCGGGCCGCGATGGATACCGGGCGGCTGTTAAAGCGGTAGGCCGCCAGCGTGCCGGATGGAGCGTTGACCTGGCGCAGGCCCGGCGCGGAATCAACCTCGACCGTGGTGTCGTCGGCGCTCAGCGTAAACGAGCCGGACTCGCGTTCCACTTCCAGCGGTTGGGGGGGTTCGAGCGTGGCCGCCAGAGGGGTGCTCTCGATGGTTTGCTCCGAGAACAACGTGACGGCGCAGGCCTTCTCGACCGGCTTGATGAACTCAATGGTGAGCACCTGGCGCCGGCCATCCGGCTTCACCTGCCAATCGCGAATCTGTTCGCCCTGGATGCGGGTGAGCGCCTGGGTGGCCGCCAGCGCCAACGTGAGCCGCGGCACGGCGCCCTGGAGAATCTCATAATGAAGGGCCGTGTTGAACTTAACCACCGTGGGCGTGATCTGGGCGCTGGCCTCGGTTTCCACCGTGACCAGCGACTTCCGCGCCACCTCGGCGGCTTTATTCTGCCAGCGCAGGTGCAGCAACCGGTCGGCGCCGAGGAACCCGCTCACCTTCGAGGCGGCCTTGTTCTCTGGCTCAAGTTGCGTGGCGCCACCCCCCAGTTGCATCTCGACGCCCGGCGTGCTGGCGGTAGCCGTCACCGAGGCGATGGCGGCCGGCGGCCCCACAAAGCTGACCTGGTTCCACGGCTCGGCCTTCCAGATCCTGGCGACGAGGTCCAACTTCACCGCATAGTGGCCCGGCGCGGTGCAGAAGAGGCGGGTTTCGCGGCCCTGGCTGACCAGGCGCAGGGCGGGCGGCAGTTCGCGCGGCATCAGCGCGAGTCGCCAGACGTCGCCTTCGAACAGCGGGGCAGAGATCTCGTTTGTCGTCATGGATTCAACGTCAAAGGTCACGGCGAACCGCGCTTCGGTGTCGGACACCTTGCCGTCGTAGTGTATCTCGCGGAACAGGAGATTGGTGCTGGCCGGAGCGGGAGCGGGGGCCGCGGCGGAGAAGAGGCGCGGCGGGCTGGTGCCGCGCGAGATAATCTGCAAGCCGTTGAGGACCGCCACGCCGTTCGGGCCGGGCGCCACTTCCAGCACGACCGGTTTGCCGTCCACTGGCACGTCACGGAAGACGACATACTGGGCGCGGTCCTGCCAGGGGCTGCCCGCCTTCCAACCGGTGCCACCCATCTGCGCAAGCGGCCCGAAGGTGTTGGTGCCGGCCTTGAGCGTGAAGACCGAGTTCTGCTCGCCGGTGACATCGGGATCGGCGTGGCCGTAGCAGTAGAAATGGTAGCGCCCCGGCGCCAGCCCGCTCACCGTGACGGCGATGTTGCTCCCGTTCTGGGCGAAGATGTAGGTGTCATACATCGGGTCGCCGCTCGAATTGCCCCAGACCCCGGGCGCGTTGTTGACGGCGACGGAGACGGAGGATTCGCTGCCGTCGGCAAACCGTAGCTTGTCCAGCTTGCCGTCGGCCACCAGGGGCATGCCGGGAGTAAACCTGGGCTGGTAATGACGATAGAGGTTCCAATGGTCATTGGTGCCCATGCCGGCTGCGGCCATGCCGGTCTTGAGGCTGGCCGTGCCGACACCAAAGTCCACATTGATCAGCGTCTGGGCCTGCGCTTGGAGCGCCAATGCCAGCGCGAGGCCTGCGCAAGCTGACCAAGCGCGTCGCGGAACGGGGTTCTTGAGCTTAGTTTCCTTGATAGGCGTCAGGTTCATACGTCTGGATGAATTAGACATGACAATCACTCTGTCGTGTTACTCCCCCAGCGCCTGGCTGCGAGAAGCAATCTCATGCCCCACGCCTTACCATAAGCAGTGCTGGAGTGGCAGGGAAAAGTTGTAAATCTCCTGAACCTCGGACCACGAGGTTGCCGCTGGTCCTGCCGCCTTCCTGGGCGCCTTCGACCTCCGGCTCCGGGGTGATTACCCCGCCGGGTGGCGAGGCCTGTTGCGACTGCTTGGCCTCTCGGTCTGCCTACGAGAGTCCCAAGCTAGTCCTGGCTAAGAAGTCGCCTGCCACCAGGGACCCCCGGGGTAACATCGCGTTCCTGCGGTGCTGGGCCTGAGGGCGGGCGCGCTCCGCCGGGGGCGGCTCGCCGTGTGCATTCCTCACGGCAGGCGCGTCACCCGCAGCCGGAGGAAGGTGACGGCGTTGGCGCTGACGGGAGTGGTCGCCTGCACGGTGATCACCTCCACGGGGCCTTGCTGCAGCGCGCTCACCTGCTGCAAGGCACTGCTGCCGGAATGCCAGGTGACCAGGTCGTTGGACTGCTCGGCCTCGACCGACACATCAATGGCCGACAGGGCGCACGTGTAAGCGAGGGTGGCGTAGCCGTCCACGACGCTAGCGTAGGGACGGCCCGCGGGCGTGGGGTCCTTCGGCGGCAGGCCCAGGGCGTACTCCATGAGATTGGCAAGACCATCGTGGTCAGGGTCCGCCAAGTCGCCGCTGATGGCCGGGTTCGCCAGTTCGGCCGCCGTGAAGTTGGCGCGGCGCCAGACGTTAATCGGCTGGTCGAGGATCGTGATGGTGGCGCTGCTCAAGGCGGTAGCGGTGAAGTTCGCCGCCGGCACCAGCGTGAGCGTCACGGTCACCTGGTTCGTTGGCAGGTTGCTGCCCAGCGGCGTGATCACGATGTTCGTTGCCAAAGCGCCGGCGGGGATGGTGATGCTTCCCGGCAAAGGCGCGTAGTCCACCCCGCTGCTGGCCGTGCCGCCGACCGTGTAGCTGATCGTCAGCGGCAGCAGGTTCGTGTCGCCGCTGCGCACGATGCTGAACCGGGCGGTATTGGTGCCGAACTCGCACGCCACCGCATCGCTCGCCACCAGGTCCACCACGGGGGGCGGCGGAGGCAGGGCTGCGCTGCCCAGCGGGACCCAGCGGACGGCGTCGGCAACCACATAGCCGTGGGTGCCGTCGATGTAAGTATTGTCATTGCGGATGGTCACACTGGATACCGTGCCCGCGTTGAAATTGGTGGTAAGCAGCTTAAACCAGCCGCCGCTGGGATTGAGCTGGTTCACCAGCACGCGAGTGGTGCCGGCGGCGTGGATGATGTCGTAAGGCGCATTGGTTGCGCGGTTGGACGCGGCCACCCACCACGCGTCCACCTCGTAGGTGCCGTTGGTCGGCAGCGTGGGCTGATAGGTCACCCATTTGTAGCCCTTGTACGCATTGCCGTCGTGCCAATAGTCGCCGTTCCAGCCGCCGGCATTGGCGCCGGCCGCCCAGGCGTAAGTGCCGGTGGAATAGGTCGTCCCCGGGCCGCCCTGGTCGAGGATGATGCCATTCGTGTTCGCGTAGGCCGCGGGCCACAGGAGCACCTGGCCGTCGGCGCGTAGCTCGGCGGAGAGCCTCGCGTAACTGAGCTGCTGCACAGGAACGTTGTCATCAATGGCAAACGCCGCGGCCGTGCCGGCGCTCTGGCTGGTCATCATGAACACCGGCTCCATGCGCACCGGCGCGAAGCCGACGTGGCTGGCGGACAGTGCGAAGGTGCAGAACAGATTCTGGCATTGGTTCGTGCCCGGAATGATCGAGCGGTAACTGATGCCGAACGGGTAAGGCGGCGTGCCGCTGATGGCCCCGCCTTCCCACCGCGAATAGCCGCCCACCGCCAGCCGCGCCACCGGGTGCGAGTCCAGCGGGTAATTGCCCAGGGCAATGGGGTCCGCTGCGGCGCGTTGGCCCATCGCGTCCTGCTGCAGCATCACGTAATCGCTGACCATCCGCCGGGCTTCGCGCACATACAACTGGTGCGGCCAGCCGCCGGTGTCCTGGAACTCATCCTTCGCCAGGCCCCACGACTGCGCTTCGGCGTTCAGGTTGGCGGGCACGTTCGTGCTGGTCGCATAAAAGTATAGCAGCCCGCGAGTGTAGTCGGCGTGCGCCTGCCAAATCGCCTGCCGCCCGGCATACGTGTTGGTCGGGTAAGTGTAATTGTAGCCCACGTAGTCCGTGGATAGCTCGTCCCGGGCGTTGATGTCCGTCTTGCCGTTAGGAATAATCGCCTGGATGTCTATCACGTCGCTCAAGTGTACCGAGCCGTTGGCCGCCAGCCGGGCGGCGATGTAGCGGCGCACCAGCTCATACTGCGACTCGGAGTAACTGGCCGGCGGGGCAATCGGGAGCATGTTCGTCGGGTTCTGCGTCAGGCACAGGCGGAAGTTGTAGGTCTGCACCTTGTTGTCCGCTGAGCCGACCGTGCCCGCGCTGCCGGACTGCACCAGCGGCAGCAACCCGCTGTTGGGGTTGCCGGCAACGACATAAGGATCGTAGTTGTAAGAGCCGCCCGGAGTCTCGACACCGGCGAACGACTCCCCGTAAGTGCTGCTCGCCTCCCGCCCCACGGTGAAGGGCACCCCCGCCAGCGCCATCAGGTCGCCCTCGTAGGTCGTATCAATGAACTCGCGCGCCTGGTAAACCGTGCCATCGGTCATCGTGATCTGCGTAATCACCGGGCCCGCCTTGGCCACGGAGGCCAGCACCTGGTTGGTATAAACCGGCACCCCGGCCTGGCTGAGCATCTGCCAAAACGTCTGCTCGGCCACATGCGGCTCAAACCAATAGACGGGATTGGTCGAAACATAAGCCTGCCCTACCCGCGAATAGAACTCCGCCGCGACGCCCCCGATATACGCCGTGTTCGTCCCGCCAATGTCCGTCACCCCCAGACCGCTCGCCGTCATTCCCCCTACGTGGTTGTCGTAAGTAACAAGCACAACGTTCTTGCCGAGGCGCGCCGCGGCAACCGCAGCCGACACTCCGCCCGACGTGCCGCCATAGATGCAAATATCGCTCTGGAACACCTGCCCCCCCTCGCAACACCAGCAAGCCAGTGCGCCGGTCAACAACACCAGCGCCCAGCTTCGCGCAACACGCGCGCTGCCGGGCAACACCGCAGAATGCCGGCAGTTCGAGCCCGAGCGGGTCAGCCCGAAAGCGAGTAGCACAATGAACTGGAAGGTGTCATGGATTCGTCATTCGGGCAATGGCATGCCTGCCAAAGCGCGTATTGCAGGCCAGTTCTTCCGGAGCCTGTCCGGATGCACACCGGAACCTCACCGGAGTACCTCTAATAGCCTATTAGAGGTACTCCGGTGAGGTTCCGGTGTGCATCCGGACAGGCTGCGGCGGGACCCCGGCTCCGGCAGGCCCGCGTAGGATCGAGACTCTGACGGGGTGAAAGGCTGCAGCCGCAAGTGGCTGTGATCAAGTGACTTGTGCATACGCTGCGGTCGGCTGGATATCGGCAGCGCAACCCATTCGGCTGCAAGCGCTTGCATCCACCACATACTCCCCCCAGGGCGCGCCTCAACACTGCTACCGACTCGGAGCGCGGAAATTCTTGTCCGCAGCAACCTGCGTCCGCGCACCTCGCCTTAGCGATATCCGGCCCGCATCCGGGCACTGCTGCGGACAAGAATGTCCACGCTCCGGTGGCAGTGCCGGGATGCGCCCCGCGCGCTAACTACCCGTGTTTCCAGCTTGACAAGGTTGCCGGCCTGCGATATAAAGGACTTTGAATTTACCCATTAGACACAGGGCTCGGCCCGCGTGGTGCTATATGGGAAGCAAGCCCAGCCAGTGAAGCAGGAAGTGACATTACAGAACGAGCATGAAAACCATACCAGTCCATTACACACCCATAGCGCGACGGCGCGAGCCTTGGCTGGACTCTTACGCACGGAGCATCCTGGCTGCCCTGTGGCTCAGCCTTCCCCTGGCCGGGCTGGCTGGGCCTATCCAGCCGCCCGCCGTGCTGGACATCCAGTCCTCCGGAGGGCTGGTCACGCTGACATGGCCGGGCTCCGGTTCCTACCTTGAAAGCGCCTACGAAATAACCGGGCCGTGGTTTCCCGTGCCGGGCGCCACCAGCCCGTACACGACGGCAGCCAGCGAGGCGCGACAGTTCTTCCGGCTGAATTACGGCGCCCTCAACACCAACAACCTCCCGGTGGCGGTGAATGACGCCTACAGCGTGCTGCACGATCGCACGCTATCTGTCAGCGCCCCGGGTGTCCTGGCCAATGATTACGATCCGCTGAGCCGCCCGCTCACCTCGCTCATGGCCAGCGATCCGCTCCTGGGCAGCGTCTCGCTCAGCCCCGACGGTTCGTTCAGCTACACGCCGCCGCCCTATTTTGTCGGAGTGGACTACTTCCGCTACGTGGACACGGACGGCGTCAACGTGAGCACGCCGGCGACGGTCCTGATCACGGTGACGGACCATCCGCCGGTGTCTTCGTCCGACGCCTATAGCGTGCAGCCGGGACAGACGCTGACGATCGGGGCCCCGGGCGTGCTGGCCAACGATTCCGACCCGGACGGAGACGCCATCCGGGCGGTGACCCCACAGGTCAGCGGCCCGGCCAACGGCATCCTGGTGCTCAACTGGGACGGCTCGTTCAGCTACACGCCCAACCCCGGCTTCACGGGCACGGACTCCTTCGTCTATGAAGCGACCGACCTCGTCACGAATGGAAACCAGGCCACGGTGACCTTGAACGTGCACGCTCTCAATGCCCCGCCGGCTGCCCACGCCGGCGTCTATGCCATTGCGCACGACCAGAACCTGGCCGTTCCCGCGCCCGGCGTCCTGAGCAGCGCAAGCGACCCGGACGGCGACTCGCTGAGCGCACAGCTTGTCAGCGGAACCACCAACGGCACGGTGAAGCTCTTCGCCGACGGCTCCTTTAGCTACGTTCCGAGCCCCGGGTTCGTGGGCGTGGATAGCTTCGTGTATGTGGCCAACGACGGCCTGGCAGACAGTGCTGCGGCGATGATCACACTCAACGTGACCAACACCGCGCCCATTGCCGCGCCGGATGCCTTCGCGACGCATCCCGGCCAGACGCTCACGGTGCCTGCGGCGGGTGTGCTGCTTAACGACACGGACGCCGAGAACGATCCCTTAACGGCAGTGCTCGTGAGCAGTCCCGCCACCGGGGCCACGCTCGTTCTTAACACGAACGGCGGGTTCGTTTATACGCCCCCCGCGGGCTTCGTGGGAGTGGACACCTTCACCTACTCCGCTTTCGACGGATACGCGACCAGCGGCCCCACTTTGGTGACCATTACCGTCAGCAACCAGCCGCCCGTGGCGGTGAACGACAGCTACGGCGTGCACATGAATGTCCCGTTGGCCGTGCCCGCCCCCGGGGTGCTGCTCAACGACTTCGATCCCGATGGCGATGCCCTGACGGCGCGCACAGTGATCTCGCCGCCGATCAACGGCACCGTCGCGCTGCAACCGGACGGCTCCTTCACCTACCAGCCGGGCTTCAACTACGTCGGCCCGGACAGCTTCACCTATGTGGCGAACGACGGCCTGACCGACAGCCCGCCGGCGACCGTTAGCCTGATGGTGCATTCGGGCAACATGCCGCCCGTGGCCGCCGGGCAGGGTTATGTCATCTTCCCCAACAGCGCGGCACTGCCCGAGCCGCCACTAGTCGTGGACGTGCCTGACGGCCTGCTGGCCAATGCTTCCGACGCTGACAACGACGCGCTCACCGCGGTGCTGGTAAGCCCTCCCGCGCACGCCGCCGCCTTCACTCTCTATACCAATGGCACTTTCAGCTACCTGCCCAGCCCCGGATTCACCGGGCTGGATACGTTTACGTTCGAAGCGTTCGACGGCGTGGCTTACAGCAGCCCGGCCACGGCCAACATCATGGTGGCCTACGATGTTTCCACCGTTGGCCGCAGCACTTACACGCTGCACGCCAACACTAGGCTCGTGGAACCCGCGCCCGGGCTCCTCTACGAGGTCGGCTTCCTCGATACTTCGCCGATAGCCGTCACGGCGGCCCTCACTTCTCCGGCGGTCCACGGCACGGTGTCCCTTCAGCCGGACGGGGGTTTTATCTATCAGCCTCCCACCAATTACGTCGGCCAGGACAGCTTCCAATACCAGGTGAACGATGGGATATCGAACCTGCCCCCGACCACGGTCGTCATTACGATCACCGATAATGCCCCGCTGGCGTCTCCGGACACGTATTATGTTGCGCCTGGGGGCGCGCTATCCATCAGTGCGCCGGGCGTGCTGGCCGATGATTACGATGCCGATTCCGATCCGCTTACCGCTCTGCTGGTCGCGCCGCCTGCCCATGCCAGCGCGTTCACTCTGAACCCGGACGGCTCGTTCATCTACGTGCCGCAGACGGCGTTCAGCGGGACGGACGCGTTCGCCTACCAGGCATCGGACGGCATCCTGGTGAGCGCGCCCGTGACGGTCGAGATCGTTGTCAGCGCGGCGCCGGTGGCGGTGGACGACGTGTATGTCTATACCCCCGGCGTGCCGCTGGTCATCGGCTCGACCAACGGCGTGCTGCAGGACGACTTCGACCCGAGCGGCGGCGGGCTGACCGCCCAGCTCCTCACCGGCTCGCCGCTGGTGGCCTTGAATCCGGACGGCAGCTTCCTGTTCCTTTCCCCCTCGGGGCCGCCCAGCGGCTCGCCCATCACGTTCCAGTACCGCGCGCTCCTTACGAACGGCCTGCCATCGTTGCCGGCGGTGGTGACTCTGCTGGCGGCGGGCCCGCCGGCTGCGCCGGCTCCGCCCAAACTGGCCTTGCAGGAGGTTACCTTCAGCGGCGGCACCGACGTGTTGCCCGACAATTCGGGCGCGTTCAACAAGCCCTTCGCGGCGCCCCATTGGAAGGACGACAACGGCGACGGGATCATAGACACGACGAAGGGCGAACATGCCTATCCCTATAGCTATGTGCAGGGAAAAAAGGCGAAGATCGCCGCCAAGTTTATGGTCAACGATCCCGCCCTGGCCAAGCTCAAGACCATCAAGGTCATCGGGGCGCTCTTCTCCAAGGACACCTCCAACCCCTTGCTTATGGGAGTCACCGCCGACGCGCGGATGGACGGCGGAGGGTTTGTTATTGACGCGACAGAGACCTTGGGCAGCTTCGACCCCGAGGTTGCCAAGCTGGCGCCCTTGCTCATCGTATGGGAGTATTCCACCGATAAAGGCGCTCACTATTATCCGTGCGGCTCCAGCCGGAACACCGTTTACATAACGCTGGGCGCCCCACAGAGCCCGACGCGGACGATGTTCCAGACGGCGCTGGAGATCGGCTGCGGCAAGGGCGCCGGCGCCACGAAGCAGGCCCAAATCCTGGCCCAGGATAAGGCCGTCTGGAAGTACTTCGTCACGCGCCAGGTGCAGCGCCTTTCCGACGCGACGGACCTGACCTACTACAACGACTGGTCCACGCGCAACTGCGTGCTCTACAAGCTGCTGCAAACCAGCGACGGGCAGTGCATGACCTGGGCGGAGTTGCTCACCGCCGTATTCCGCGCCCAGGGCATGGACAACACCCAGGCAACCATCAAGGGCATCCGGCGCAAAGACAGCGCCAGCAAGGGCTTCCTGGTGAACACCTGGACCCCGAAGGCCGGCGCGACGACGCCGTATTACGACACCACCACTGCGACGATTACCATCGGGGCGGACACGTTCTTCCAGCCGCGCAAGCCCGGCGCCGGCAAGGGAGAATACCTGTGGGACGTGGTGGAGGAGTTCAAGTACACCTCCGCCGCCAGCCAGAACAATACGACGCCCGCCCAGCCCGGGCCGGCGGCGGACTTCAACTGCCATTTCGTGGTCAAGGTCGTTAACGGCAGCACGACGGCGTGTTACGACCCCAGCTACGGGAACGTCTATGCCGGCGCCTCGGACGCGGACGCGGCGAACGACGCGGAAAAGAAGGCTGTGGCCGGCTACTACAGGGTGTTGAGTAGCGGCGGGAAGCTGACCTACTCCATTTCACCGTTCAAGCCGGCAGCACCGGCACAGAACCTGGAGTTTTATAACATCGGCGCCTCGTTCTAGGAAGGCAGTGCAGGCAGGGCCACGTGTTCCTTGTAGCGTGCTGCGTGACGGAACACGCACCACGCTACACGTGCCTAGTTCAGCGCCACGCCCCGGCGGACGTAGGTCGGCACGTCCAGGTCCTCGCCCTTGTGGATGGTGGGTTCGCTCTTGTCGAAGCGGCCCTTGGAGATGATTTCCAGCGGCAACTGGCCCTGGAACATGCGCGAGGCGCTTTTCCGTCCGCGCGGGGGGCGGCCCGTTTGGCGGGAGAGAAGCTGCTCGACTTGCTCGGGCGGGAGCGTTGGGGCAGGGGGGACAAACCGCGAGCCCGGACGAGCGCTGGACTCGGTGTTCAGGAGCTGGGTGCTGAGCGGCTCAGGGCCGGCAGCGGGGCTCTCCGCTTCGGCGGAAGCCGGGGCGGTCCGGCGGGCGGCAATGAGCGTCACTGCCAGGCGGTCGCGGCAGGCTTCATCCAGCGCCGCGCCCATTACTACCTGCGTGTGCTCGCATTGGCGGTTGATCTGCTCCATCACGCGGTTGACTTCGGCCATCGTCAGGTCCGGCCCGCCCAGGAGGCTGACGAGGACGGCGTCGGAGTCGGCAAGCACCTGCCCGCCGTCCAGCATGGGGTGGGCGAGCAGCTTGTCCATGACCTCGCGCGAGCGGGTTGGCCCCATAGCCTCGGCGACGGCGAAGGCGCTCTCGACGTGGCGGTCGCGCAGCAGAGCGGCGACGTCGGCGAAATGAATCTCGATCAGGCCGGCGTGGGTCAGCAGGCGCCAGAGGCCGCGCACGGCGTCCGCCAGAAGTTGCGCGGTGATGTTGAACGTGTCCACCACGCTGGTGTTTTCGTCAATGAACTTGAAGACCTTCTGGTTGGGCAGGCAGACGACGCCGTCGGCGGCGGCTTTGAGCGTGTCGAGGCCGTGCTGGGCGATGCGCTGCCGGCGGACGCCTTCACAGGCGAAGGGCAGGGTCACAAAGCCCAGGACCAGCGCGCCGGCTTCCTTGGCCGCGCGGGCGAGCACCGGGCTGATGCCTGTGCCGGCGCCCCCGCCCAGGCCCGCCAGGATGAAGATGACGTCGGCGCCCTGGCAGAGTTCCTTGAGTTGGGCGGTCTGTTCTTCGGCCAGCGCGCGCCCGCGTTCGGGATCGCCCCCGGTGCCCAGTCCGCGCAGGAGCCGCGTCTCCAGGTTCACCTCCTGCATCGGCGCGGAAGCGGCAGCGGGCCGCCCACTGGCGTTGACGGCGATGAAGGCGGCGCCGGCCAGACCGCCCTGGGCGAGGAGGCCGAGGACGCCGGCGCCGGCATTGCCGACGCCGAACACCTTGACCGAGAGGCTCTTCTTCTGGCTGGCGGCGGCTTGAACTGGAGCGGTGGTAGTCATGGGAGGAATGGCGGGCTAAGCGCGTTTGAAGAATTGGTTCCAGGTGTTCTTGATCACGGTGGCCGGCGATGGCCTTGCGGCGCGTTTGCGCTGCTGGAACGAGCCAAACTTAACCAGGCCAATGGCGGCGGCGAACTCAGGCTGATCGAGGGCGGACTTGAGACCGCTGATGGAATTGGTCTTGCCGATCGAGGCGGGCATTTCGAGCACCTGCTCGGCGAGTTGGGCGATCTGCGGGATACGGGCCCCGCCGCCGCACAGGAACACCCCGGCCCGCGCATACCCGAGCGCGCCCGCCTGGTCGAGGTCCTGGGCAATGAGCTGAAAGATCTCCTCCAGGCGCACCGACATGATGCGCTGCAGGTGTTCGAGGTTGACCGGCTTGAGCGGCAGGCCGATCTCGCTGGTCGCATTGAGTGTCTGGCCTTTCACCGAGTCCTGCACCATGGCCGAGCCCTGGTCCACCTTGAGCTGCTCGGCGCGGCTCAGCGAGATCTTCAGGCCATACGCCAAGTCGTTCGAAACGTGATCGCCTCCCACTGCCAGCACCCCCGTGTGTTTGATGATGCCGTCGGCATAGACCACGTACTCGGTCGTGCCCCCGCCCATGTCTATCACGATGGAGCCGAGTTCCTTCTGTTCGCTGGTCAGCAGGCTGAGGGAGGAGGCCAGGCCGGTGAAGACAATCTCGTCAACCTGAAGCTGCAGCCCTTTAACCGTGCGGATGGCGTTCTGGAAGCGGTTGCGGCTGCCGTGAACGACGTGGACGTCCACCTCGACGCGCGTGCCCAGCATTCCCACCGGGTTGGAAATGCTATCCTGGCCATCCACGAGGAAGTGCTGCCGGATGGCGTGGACGACGTGGTTCTCGTTGGGCAGGTTGATGGTCTTGGCGTTCTTGATTACATCCTGCACGTCCTCTTCCGTGATCTCGCGGTCGGAGGAGGCGACGGTGTGCACGCCACGATTGTTGAAGCCTCGGACGTGGCCGCCGGTGACGCCCAGGTAAACGCTGCGGATTTCGACGTCGGCCATTTGCTCGGCCTCGACGATGGCCTGGCGGACATCCTCCTCGGCGGTGGCGGGGTCGGAGATTTCGCCCTTGCGGACGCCGCGGGAGCGCGCCTGGCCGAGGCCGACAATGTTCAGGACGCCGTCGGCGCTGAGTTCGCCCACGACGGCGCAAACCTTGGAGGTGCCGATTTCCAAGCCAACGATGATCGAGGAGGGATCAAACATGTTTCTTCCGGGTGCGCGGGGGTTTGGCAGGTTTCGGAGGGTCGAGCGGCAGCGCGCTGGCTTCGAGCCAGCGCACGGGGACGTTATTGGTCACGGCGAGGTCCAGCGCGGCGATGTCCTTGCTGAGCCGGCGGCCCATGTCGGCGATGTCATGCCAGCGGCGGAGCTGCTGGTCGAGATCGTCCAGGCCGAAGGTGATTTCGCCCCCCTGGTCCGTGGTGACCAGCAGGGTGTCCCGGGCGGAGACGTCCACGCGTTTCAAGTCGGCCAGCCCGGCCATCGGGGACTCCTCGAAGGCGACGATGAGCTGGAGGGCGGCCTGCACCTGGGGGGACTGGATGCGCCGGCCCGGCTCCACCTGCGAGGGGTCGAGACCGTCCACCAGCGGCAAGGGGTCCGCCGGCTGCGTGTTCAGAGGGGCGGCGCGCTGGCGCGGGTCCAGTGGCGGCATGACCCATCCGGCGGCGTCCAGGTGGTAGCTCACCAGTTCCGGGGCGGCGCCGGGCCGGGGGCGGAAGACATTGACCTGCGCCACGGGGTCGCGCTCGATCACCTGGATGCGCAACGTGTGCGGCAGGATGCGCTCGACCGAGGCGAACTGGATGGCCGGCACCAATTCCAAGTCCCGCTTCACGCGCGCCAGATCAAGCGCCAACAGGTTTTCTTCGAGCCGGACTCCCGCCCAGCGCTTGAGCTGGTCGGTGGAGATGACACCGTCGGTCTGCACCTGCAGTTCCTTCAGGGCGAAGGCCGGGTTTTCATAGACCAACTCGTCCAGCGCCCAGCCGCCGATGCGGTAGGCAAGGTAGATGCCGAACCCGATGCCGAACAGGCCGCCCAACGCAAGCGCCAGCCGGCGCGACCTCTTGGCCCGGACCTGGCTGGAACGCAGCTTCACGTCCAGGACGTGCTCGCGTCCCACGCGGCGGTTTCGGGGTTGGCGTTTGAACCACATCGTTCAGCCGGAGACAGCGCGCGCGCGGCGGCGCAGCGCCATGTCCACCATCTTCTGGCACAGCTCGGCGTAGCCGATGCCGGCGGCGGCGGCTGCCTTGGGCAACAGGCTGCTGTCGGTCATGCCCGGCAACGTGTTGATTTCGAGCACGACCGGTTCCCCGCCAGGCTTCACGATCACGTCCACACGAGAGTAGTCCCGGCCGCCGATGGCCCGGAAGGCGCCCAGCCCGGCTTCCTGCACTCGCGCCGTGGTCGCCTTGTCGAAGGGGGCGGGGCACAGGTACTCGGTCGTGCCCGCCGTGTATTTTGTCGCGTAATCATAAATGCCGGTCTTGGGCCGGACCTCGACCAGCGGCAACGGCTTGTCGTCGAGGATGCCGACCGTGCATTCGCGGCCCGTGATTTTCTCCTCCATCAGGACCTGCGAGTCGAAGCGCATGGATTCGGCCAGGGCCTTGCTCCAGTCCGAGACACGGTCGACGAATTGGAGGCCGACGCTCGAGCCCTGCCGGACCGGCTTAAGGACGACCGGCGGGTTCCAGCCCATGGGCCAGCTCGCCTCGGGCGAGTCGAGCAGGATAAAGCGCGCGGTGGGCACGCCGGCGGCCACGCAGCGCTGCTTGGTGAGGTGCTTGTCAAAGCCGATGCGGCTGGCCTCGGCGTCGCAGCCCGTGTAGGGCACGCCCAGCTCCTCGAGCCGGCGTTGCACGGTGCCGTCTTCGCCGTACGTGCCGTGCAGCGCGAGGAAGACCACGTCGGTGCCCGGGGGCAGCTCCCAGTTCTCGTGGTTCGGGTCCACTTCGCTCACGTCGTGGCCGAGCGAGCGCAGCGCCTTCGCCACGCCGGCGCCGGACCGCAGGGACACTTCGCGCTCGGCGCTCGGGCCGCCGAGCATCACGGTAACCTTCAACTTCTCCAGGTGGCTCTTCATGCTTCGCCGATGACCTCAACTTCGGGTTCCAATTCGATGCCGCGCTCGCGCCGGGCCCGCTCACGGATGATCTCAATGAGCTGCAGAATATCGCGCGCGGTCGCCCCGCCGTCGTTCACGATGAAGTTGCCGTGCTCGCTCGAGACGACGGCCCCGCCGACACGGGTGCCTTTAAGGCCCAGTTCGTCAATGAGCTTGCCGGCGGGGACGGTGGCAGGGTTGCGGAACATGCACCCGGCGCTCGGGGCGGCCGGCTGCGATTGCCAGCGTTTCTGGCTGAATTCGTTCATGCGCTGCTCGATGGTTTCCCGCGTGCCGGCACGCCCGCGCAGCACCGCCCCCAGGGCGACGTGGGTCCGCAGCATCGGGCAGGACCGATAGGCAGCCGGGACATCCTTCGCCGCCAGCTCATGCGCCTGCCCCTCGTAGTCCATGAGCCGGACCGATTCCACGACCTGGAAGGTCGCGCTGCCCATCGCACCCGCGTTCATCCGCAAGGCGCCGCCCAGGCTGCCGGGAATGCCTTCGAGGAACTCCAGCCCAGCCACGCTGTGCCGCCTGGCCTCGACCGCAATCCCTTTGAGCCGCGCCCCGGCGCCGCAGCGCAGCCGCTCACCCGAGACCTCGATCCGGCTGAAGTGCGCGTGCGCCAGGCAAATCACGACGCCGCGGAAGCCGCCGTCCTTGACCAGCAGGTTCGAGCCGCGGCCCAGCACAAAGACCGGCAGCCCCTGCCCGCGGCAATACCTGAGGACCGCCGCCAGGTCCGCTTCCGACGCCGGCTCGACGTAAATGTCCGCCGGGCCGCCCACGCGCAGGGTCGTGCGCTTGGCCAAAGGTTCGTCCGGGCGGATCAGCGTTCCGGCCGAGACATGCCGGGCCAAATCATCGGCGGCTGTCCTCCCGGGTTGGCGCGCGCGATTCTCAGTGGCGGCGGGAGGCGTCATGCGGTCAAAGCCTGGGCGATCCTTTCTGCCGCTTCCGGGTTATGCCATTGAGCCAGGGCGGCCTGCATGTGTTCGCGCACGCTGGGCTTCTCGATCAGGTCCCAGAGCAGGTCGGCCAGCAACTCGCCCGTGGCGCTCTTTTGTTCGAGCAACCGCGCGGCGCCGCTCGCTTCGAAGGCGCGCGCGTTGTGGAACTGGTGATTGCCGGTAGCCGACGGATAGGGAATGAGCACCGCCGGCAGGCGCATGGCGGCCAGTTCGGCGAGCGAGGAGGCCCCCGAGCGCGAGACCGCAGCCGTGGCCGCGCCCAGCGCCAGTTCCATCTGTTCGAGGAACGGCAGGACCACCGCTTTCAGCGGCGTGCCGGCATAGGCCTGGCTCACCTTCTGCGCGTCGCGACTGCCCGTCAGATGGACCCACTGCAAGTCAGGGGTGCGCTGGGCAAATAATGGGAGGGACTGGACGACCAGGTCATTGATCGCCGAGGCGCCCTGGCTGCCGCCCATGACCAGCAAGACGGGCCGCGCGGGATCGAGCCCCAGCGCGGTGCGGCAGCCCGCCGGGTCCGCAGGATGGAATTGCGGCCGTACCGGCGTGCCGGTGACCGTCACCCGGCGGTTGTGCAAGCGGCCCGCGGCGGAGGGGAACCCGACAAAGGCTTCGTGCACGCCCCAGGAGAGCCAGCGGTTCGCGCGCCCGGGAATGGTGTTGGACTCGTGCAGGAATGTCCGGGCGCCGGACCTTCGCGCCGCGAGAATGGGCGAAGCACTGGTGAAACCGCCCATCGCCAGCGCGGCCTGGGGCGGACGGGCCTGAAAGAGCTTCCTCGCGGCGCGGAACGAACGCAGGAAGCCTCGAAGGAAGGCGAATTCGCGTCCGCGCGTCAGGCCGATTGCGGGCAGCACGCAGATCTCCATGCCGGAGACATGCTCGACGGCCTGTTGATCCACTTCCTTGTGTGAGATGGCCAGCATGACCCGGCAGCCGCGGCGGACCAGGGCTTCGGCTATGGCCAGTCCCGGGAACAGGTGACCCCCGGTTCCGCCACAAGCGATAACCACCCGGGGTGCGGTTGGCGCGGCGGCGGTCATATCCGGGCGGTGCCCACGGCTCCACTAGCAGGTGCTCGGCGCCTGAATGGGTTGGCATCATGGAAGTCGTCGCGGCGGGGCGGCAAGTCGGCTTCGGCTTCGGTGGCGCGCCCGTGGCGGGCGATGCTCAGCAGCAGCCCCACGCTCGCGAGCGTGATCAGCAGGTTTGACCCGCCATAGCTGATGAACGGCAGCGGCAGCCCTTTGTTGGGCAACATGCTCGTGACCACGCCCATGTTGATGAAGGCTTGCAAGCTGATGAGGAAGGTGATGCCGGTCCCCAGCAACAGGCCGAACGTGTCGCAGGCGTGGTTTGCGATGCAGATGCCGCAAAACAGGATGGCGGCGAAAGCCAGCACGACCAGCACGGTGGCGATCAGGCCTAGCTCCTCGCCGATAATCGAGAAGATGAAGTCCGTGTGGTGCTCGGGCACCCAGCCCAGCTTCTGAAGGCCGTCGCCGAGGCCCTTGCCCGTGACGCCGCCGCTGCCGAGCGCGACCATGGCCTCGTAAGCCTGCATGCCCTTGCCCTGCCGGGTTTCCTCAACGTGCAGCCACGAATAGATGCGCCCCGAGCGCATCGGGTTGTGGTAAATAAAGAGGCCGACACACAGCGCGGCCAGGAGCACTGGCGGCAGGAAATACCTCAGGCGAATGCCGGCGGCCACCAGCATCACGCCGCACACTGTGGCGAGCACCAGCCCGTTGCCCACATCGGGCTCTTTGAACAGCAGGCCCGCGGCCAGACCGATCAGCAGGCCGGGAATGACGATGCCGCGAAATATCGTGGGCATCTGCCTCTGAAACCGCTCGCCGTACCACGCCAGCGCGATCATGACGGCGAGCTTGGCAAACTCGGAAGGCTGGAAGCTCAAGCCGCCGAAGCTGAACCAGCGTCGGGCGTGGCCTCGCACGGCCCCGACGTGCTTGTCCAACACCAGCACCAGCATCAGCAGGGCGAGCCCGAGCAGCACCCACCAGTATCTCTTGAGCAGGCGGTAATCGAATGCCGTGGCCAGGATGCAGGCGGCCACGCCCAGCACGCCCCAGATCAATTGCATGAACAGGTAGTGAGGGCCTACCTGGGCGCTGCTGGAGCTGTAGAGCATTACCATGCCCAACGCCAGCAGCGAGGCCACGCAACAGACCAGTATCGTAACGGCTACTCTCATGGGCGAAAGCACACGCCGTCCGCCGGGCCGGGGTCGCCCGGGCGTCCGGTCACGGCCTTAGTGCGAGGACGGAGCCGCAGGCGGCGCGCCGGTGGCTGCGCCGGACATCGGCTCGGTCGTCGGCGTTGTCGTGCCCGCCGGGGCGGACGCCTTGGCCGGGATCTTTAGCTTCTGGCCGACCGTGATGCGGTCGGTCTTCAAGCTGTTGGCGGAGCGAATGGCCTTCACCGTTGTCCCGTGCTCCTTGGCAATCTTGCCCAGGTTGTCGCCCGATTTCACGGTGTAGGTCTGCTCACCGCCGGTCGCGGCGGGCTCCGGGGCGGCGCTCGTTGCTGCGCCGGTCGCCGCGGCAGCCCCGGCTCCCGCAGGGATTTGAATCTTCTGCCCAATCTTCAGCTTGGCAGGATCAACGCCCGGGTTCGCGGCTTCGATGGCTTTGACCGAGACATGGAACTTCTTGGCCAGCTTCCCGAACGTGTCGCCCTTGGCGATACTGTACTCGGTGCCGGTGGCCGGCGGTGCCGGAGGCGGCGTCGGCTCGGGCGGTGCCGCGTTGGTGACCGGGGGCGCCGGCTCGGTCGGGGCCGGGGCCGGGTTGGTCGCCGTAACCGTCGTGTTGGTGTTGGTCGGCTCGGCAAAAGTCGGCGGAGGGTTGGTCGCTTCCTGCGTCGCCGGCGGAGTCTCAGGCGGCTTCTGGCAACCTTGCATCAGCAACGACATCAGCACCACGCCGTGAATGGACAGGCCGACAAAGACGGCGATCATGACACGGGTGCGGCCTTTGTTCTTCGGTTCCAGGAAGGAACCCTGCGGGACGAGCGGACTTTGGTTGTTCATATTCAAATGACGCTTCAGCGTCTGTTCTTGAGGCATTATTCTGGTTTAATTGCTTGTGCTGCGTGGCTTTCCCTCAAAAAGCCTCGCAGCAAATTCTTCTTATCAACTGGGCCGGCCTTCATAGTGCGTACCCATGTATGTGGGGGGTGCGCTCGGCTGCACCCCTACCTATTGATTTCACCGCTCGGCCAAAGCCCGCACGCTGCAAGTGACAGGTGCGAAACCGATCCGGGCTCGAAAAAGCCGGTGAAAGCAAAACTACGTCGCCTGGAGCCGCCTTTCTCGCAGCTCTGGACGCCACTTCTAACAACGAGCCGCCCCTGGCGCAAGGGCGAAAAGGCACGTGACTTGTCAAAACCATACAGCTACCGAATCTTCAGCGTGCTCAAGGCAACAACCGCACAGAGCAGGCACAGGATGTAAAAGCGCATCACCACCTGGGATTCATACCATCCCTTCTTCTCGAAATGGTGGTGAATGGGCGCCATGAGGAAGATGCGCCGCCCGGTGCCATAACGCAGGCGGGTGTAGCGGAACCAGCCCGTTTGCAACATGACCGAGAGCGCCTCCAAAACGAATACGCCGCCCGCGATGACCAACACCAGCGGCTGGTGGATCAGGATGGCGATAATGCCCAGCGCGCCGCCCAGCGCCAGCGAGCCGGTGTCGCCCATGAATACCTGTGCCGGATGGCAATTGAACCAGAGGAAGCCCAGGCCGGCGCCGATCATCGCCGCGCAAAAGACGGTCAATTCGCCGGCGCCCACCACGTGCGGAATCTGCAGGTAGGCTGAGGCTGTCCGGTTTCCAGCCAGGTAGGTCAGGACTACGAACACAAATGAGACAATCAGCGTGCACCCGATGGCCAGGCCATCGAGGCCGTCGGTGAGGTTCACAGCATTAGAGCTGCCAACAATGGTCAGCACCGTGAGGCCGAGCCCCACGAGGCCGGCGCCGGTAGCCACCGGGAACTTGTAGAACGGCACCATGATGTCCGTGATCAGGTTGCGCGTGGAAGGCCGGTTCCACAGGTAGATTCCGATGAACAGCGCAAGGCCGGCCTGCACGGACAGCTTGACTGCCGAGCGCACGCCCCCGGCGTTTTGCCGAAGGATCTTCGAGTAATCGTCATAGAACCCCAGCCCGGTGAGCACGACCACCGACAGCAGCGTCAACTCGATGAGCGTGTTCCACTGTGCCCAGAGCAGGGTGGTCAGGTTCAGCGCCACGACGATCAGGATGCCGCCCATCGTGGGGGTGCCCTTCTTGCTGAGGAGGCGGGCCGAGATGCTGCTGGCCTCTTCGGCCTTATCGGCATACTCCTGGCCGAACTTCAACCGCTTGAGCCAGGCGATCATGCTCGGCCCGAGCCACCAGCTCAAGGCGAGGGCCGTCACGGCGGCGCCCGCCGAACGAAAGGTGATATAACTGAAGAGCCGCAACGCCGAAAGCCGGTGGGCCCAGGGCGTTCCCGCAGATGCATCCAACAGATACTGGCTCAAATAATACAACATCGCTCTTTCTTCAATGCCTCAGCGCCGCGCAGCAGCTCGGCAATCCGTTCCAGCCGCATGACGCGAGAAGCCTTCAAGAGTAGCAGATCGCCTGATCGAACAAAGCTCTTTACCGCGGGCGCCGCGGTCTCGACATCCGGGAACTCCAGCACGCGAGTCAAGCCGGCGGCGCGGGCCGCGCGCGCCATCATGGCGGCGAGCTTGCCCACCGCAAACAACTGGCCGACGCCCAGTTCGGCGGCGGCGCGTCCCACCTCCTCGTGCGCCGACTCGGTGTGGCGGCCCAGCTCCGCCATGTCGCCCAGCACGGCTACGCGCCGTCCCTTGCAGGGCAGCTCGCGCAAAGTCTCTAAGGCAGCGCGGACGGAGTCGGCATTGGCGTTGTAGGCATCGTCCAGCACGCGCACGCCGCTCGCTTCCCACAACTGCATTCGCATTTTGGCGGGCTCGCACTTGGCCAGGCCCTTGGCGATCTGGTCCCGGCTCAGGCCCAGTTCCGCCCCGAGCGCCACCGCAAAAAGGGCATTCGTGACCTGGTGCCGCCCGATCAGCTTGATCCGGTACTCGCCCGAGAAGGCCGCCTCGGGCGCCTCCACGTGAAAGGCCACACCTTGCTTGCCCACGCGTAAAGCGCGGGCGCGCCAGTCCGCGCCGATCCGCACGACCGTCGCCCGCGTGCGCCCGGCAATCGCGTCGGACCACTCGTCGGCGCCATTGACGAAGAGCTTGCCGCCGGCGGGGAGCAGTTCCGCGAGCTGGCCTTCTTCCTGCGCCACGCCCGCCACGTCCCCAAAGAACTCCAGGTGCTCGCGTCCGATGCAAGTGAGCACGCCGTACGCTGGCCGCGCCATCTGCACCAGCGGCGCCAGCTCGCCGGGATGGTTGGTCCCGATCTCCACCACCGCCGCTTGGTGCGACCTCTCCAGGCGCAAGAGGGTCAGCGGCACGCCAATGTCGTTGTTGTAGCTGGCTTCGCTGGAAACCGTTGAGAGCTTCTGCCGGAGCACCGCCGCCACCAGCTCCTTGGTCGTGGTCTTGCCGTTCGACCCGCACACGGCAATCATCGCCAGATCAAAATCTTTGCGGTATGCCGCAGCCAATCGGCCCAGCGCCGCGCGCGTATTAGACACCGCAACAACCGCGCAATCGCCCAGCCCCGCGGGCCGCCGGGCGCGCTCGACGACGACCGCCGCCGCGCCCTTCCGGGCCACGTCTTCCACGAAGTCATGCCCATCGAAGCGTTCCCCTGGCAGCGCAAAGAATAAGTCGCCTGCCCGCACTTGGCGGGAGTCAGTGCACACCCGGCCCACGAGGGCCTCGGGCGAGCCGGCCGATAGCTCCCCACCGGTTGCCTCGGCGATGAATCCTAGTGTGCGTGGTTCCATGCCGATGGGGCGGTCTATTGCGTCTTAGGGTTCACGAGTTCACCGTCATTGAGAGCGCGCCGAGGCGGTTTTGACCGATCGCGGGTCCAGCACGGGCACCGGGGTTTCGGGCACCGCAGGGGCCTCGCCATCGTCGGGCGGGATGTTGAGGTAGTTCGCCGTCTTTTCGGCGATTTGCCGGAACACCGGGCCAACGATCTGGCCTCCGTAATAGCCGTGCTTCGGCTCGTCCATGCTGATTGCGATGCAAATCTCCGGATGGTCGGCGGGGAAGAACCCGATGAAAGACGCGAAATATTTGCCATGAGCCAATTGGCCGTTCTCGAACTTCTGCGCGGTGCCCGTCTTTCCCGCCACCGTGTAATGGTCCAGCCGAGCTTTGGGCGCTGTGCCGTCCGGTAAAACGACCGTCTTGAGGGCCTCGACCATGAGCTTGGCCGCCGGCTCGCTGATCACCTGCCGCACCTTCTGCGGATAGTATTTCGCCAGCACGTTGTGGTCGCGGTCCTCCAAACGGTCCACCAGCATGGGGGCCATGAGCATTCCCTTGTTGGCGATGGCGCACATGGCCATCATCATTTGCAAGCGCGTCACCGCGATACCTTGCCCCATCGGAATCTGCGCTATGGACACCTTGTACCAGTCCTTCAGCGGGTGCACGATGCCGGGCATCTCGCCCTGCAAGGGAATGCCCGTGCGCGTGCCGAACCCATAGTTGCGGATGTAATCGTAGAGCCGCGCCGGGCCCATCTTGATGCCGACCTTGGCGGCGCCGATGTTCGACGAGTGCGTGATGATCTGCTCCACGGAAAGCACGCCATACGATTCGTGGTCGTGCAGGACGCGGCCCGCAAAGTGAAAATGCCCGTTCTCGCAGTCAAAGGTGTCGCTTAACTGCACCGTGCCGTCATTCAGCGCGCCGGAGATGACCACGATCTTGAACACCGAGCCGGGCTCGGCGACGTCGGTAATGACCCGGTTGCGGCGCGCCTCGGCCGGGAACGCGCCCGGGTTGTTCGGGTCGAAGTTGGGCAGCGTCGCCATCGCCAGGATCTCGCCGGTGCGCGGGCGGATCGCGATGCCCGAGATGCTGATGGGTGAGTGGACCTCCATCGCCTCAGCCAGCCCGGTCTCCACGATGTTCTGGACCACCGAATCAATGGTCAGCACCACGTTCATACCATCATGCGGCTCGACGTCCTGCTCGCGCCGGGAGACGAGTTCGCGGTGCTGATGGTCGGTCTCGGCCACCCGCCAGCCGCGCACGCCGGCCAGCTTCGCATTCAAGACGCGTTCGATGCCGTCCTTGCCCACGGTCTCGAGGATGCGTTTGCCGTTGGCGACGGCCTCATCCATGCCGACGAACCCCAGGACATGCGCCGCCAGCTTCTGGTTGGGATACACCCGCTGCTGGTCATCCACGGTTTCCGTAAAAACCGACTTCTGCCGCACGTCAGCGTAAAAGGCTTTCTCCTTCTTCGGCAGCGGCTTCTCGTCCGCCACGAACGTGAGATTCGACATAGCGCCCTGGACCTTCTGCCAGGTCTCGACCGGCACCCTTCGCTTGAGCACGACGTAACGGTTGGTGGCCATCTGCCCGGTGGCGCTCTGGCGCACGCGTGGGGCCAGCCGGTCGCGCAGCTCGTTCTCGTTGAGCTGCAGCAAGGGCGCGAGCGCGCGCGCGACGATGGCCTCGTTGGTGCAGATGAGGGACGGATCGGCGCACACGGTCTTCACAAAGACACTCGTGGCCAGGAGGTTGCCTTTGGCGTCGAGGATGTCGCCGCGGCGTGGCTCGAGCAGGTACTCGTGCTGCGTGTTGCGCTGGGCCTTGAGCGCCAGCTCGTCATGGCGCAGGACCTGGAGGTCCACCAGCCGATAAGCCAGGGCGGCAAAGCCCATGCCCAGCAGCAGGACCAGCGTCATTAGTCTCTTATTTTGTGTCTTCTCGGCCATCTTAACCCGTCCAGCGGCAGGCTGGAGCACCCCGTTCTACTCTGCCAAAGCTGCCGGCCGCCCGCGGCGGTCGGTTCCTCATCCGACCGCGTCGCGGGCGGCGCCAAATCGTGCCTTGTTTTGCCTGCCGCCCGCGGCGATCGGTTCCTCATCCGACCGCGTCACGGGCGGCGGCAAAATAATCTCAAAGCTTCACGGCACGGTCGCGGTCTGCGCGCCGCGGGCGGCGTATTGCTGGCTCGCATGGGGCGCACCCGAGTCGCGGCTCGGCTCCGGCAGCCGCCAAACTTGCGTCGGGTCCGGCTGCACCAGGCCCAGGTTCAACTCTTTGATCCGCAGCTCCAGCGGCCCCGGCGAACGCATTGTGCCGAGCTGCTTGCGCAGCTTCTCGTTCTGGTCCACCAGCTCACGCAGGCGGACCTCGCGCTGCTTGATCTGGCGCCCCAGCCGGTAAATCTGGTCCTTTTGCCAGACGTAGCCCACGCCGGCGCCCCCGATCAGCAGACAGAGCAACAGCGCCTTGAGCGTCGGCCCAAAGCGAATCGCCGCTGACTCATGTTTTCGATTCCGCGCCATACGGTCTTCTGGCTCTCGCCATTCGTTAATGCTCTATCCGGCCGCGCCGGCCTTCTCCATCACGCGGAGCTGGGCGCTGCGGCTGCGGGCATTGGCCTCGAGCTCCGCCGCGCCAGGCGTGATGGCCTTGCGCTGCACCCATTTCAACTCGGGCGCGCGCGGTGTCCGCAACTCGGGCACATCCGTTCCTCCGGTGAATGTGTAATCCCGTGCCCGCGCGCGCCCAAAATCCTTCACGACGCGGTCTTCCGCGCCGTTAAAAGTGATCACGGCCAGCCGGCCACCGGGCCGCAGCACTCGCAGCGCCGCGGCCAGCCCGCTTCTCAAAGAACCTAGCTCGTCGTTCACAGCCATGCGCAGGGCCTGGAACACCCGCGTGGCCGGGTGCGCCTTCCGGCCCCGCCGGGGCGAGAGCCGCTCGATGAACTCCGCCAACTGCCGCGTCGTCTCGAACGGCCGCTCCTCGCGCGCTCTCGCGATCGCGCGCGCGATCCGCCGCGCGTCCCGCTCGCCACCCAGGTCCCAAAAGATCTTCGCCAGCTCATCGGGCCCCGCCGCGTTCACCAACTCCGCCGCCGTCAGCGGCTGCCGGCGGTCCATCCGCATGTCCAAGGGCCCGTCCTGCTGAAAGCTGAATCCGCGCTCAGCCACGTCCAACTGCGGCGAGCTGACTCCCAGGTCCAGGAGCACGCCGTCGCAACTGCCCTGCTCGATCCAGTCCGCCAATTCCGCATAGTTCGCCTGGCGCAGCTCGAACCGGCCCTGGAACTCGGCCAGCCGCCGCGCCGCCGCCTCAATCGCCGCGCCATCGCGATCGCAGCCGTACAACCACCCAGTCGGTGAACTCGCGGCCAAAATGGCTGCCGCGTGTCCACCCCCACCGAGGGTCCCGTCGGCGTAACGCCCCCCGGGCCTCGGCCTCAACGCGGCCAGGACCTCGGCCAGCATTACCGGAGTGTGGGTGAATTCTGGCACTGCGCATCGGTCCTTCCCGGCTCAGCTTTTGTCTGTCCGGGCCAGCCCGGCCCGGCGGCCACGGCTTGCGCTGGCCCGGCTATCGGTCCCACTCCAGGCGGGCTTGATAGCCACTCGGGAAATCGGCAGCCGGGCCGGAACGACCTCCAGGTCCGCATCGCTCAGGTCGTTCCGCACCACCTTGATCCGGTCCAGCGCCAGCTCGCCCTGCACCTGCCCGCGAAGGCTGCCCGGCAGCTTCAGCTTGCCAGGCGTACTCGATGGACGAGAAAACAGCGCGGCTAACTTGCTCAGCCACCGGCCTCCCCAAGCCGCCACCCGGGATTGACTCTTGCCCGCGTCGGCCGGGCACTTGAGACGGACCGTCGGTGACTGGACCTTCGGCGCAGCCGCCTCGCGAGCCTCAACGGCCGGAGGTGCGGCATTGGGAGCATGAGCCAATCCCTCACCCGCCCTGCGGGCACCCTCTCCCCCTCCGAGGGGGAGAGGGAAGGGGTGAGGGGGCTTCCCGAAGAGTTCAGGTTCATGACGAGCCGCCGGAACATCACTCGCCGGCGGGGCGGTGAGCTTCGCGGTCTGGGTTTCTACCCCCGGTATCGCCGAAGCTTCGCGCCGAACGGAATCGACTCGGGCCGGGCCCGGCCTGTCCGTAGCAGTAAACGGATTCCTGGCCGAGCCGAACTCCGGCAACAGCCGCTCGTTCGTCACGCGATAGCGGGGCTGGTCATCCCCGAGCCCGACCAGACTCCTGCCTGAAGTTAGTAGTTGCAAAAGGCTCATAAATCATTCCATCATCTTAAAGGCTTCCTGCGCCATGATGGCATCGGACGCCTTCACTTTCTGGTAGCGTTCAGGACTCCAGATTTCGAACCGGTCGAGCAAGCCGACCAGCACCGCTGTATCGGTGATGCCTGCCGCACGCGCCATCTCCTCCGGCAGGCAAATGCGTCCCGCCTTGTCCAGCGCCACTTGCACCGACTCGCTGCCGATGAAGCGCTTCAACACCACCTTGCTCGGATCGCTGTTCGGCGTCGCGTTAATGCCCTGCATCAACTTGTCCAGTTCTTTCGGCGGCAGCACGCGCAGGCACGGACCTTCCTGCGACTTGGGCCACACAATCAGCGTCAACTCGGTGTCGGCCTGCGCCGGGCGCCACTTCGCCGGGATCTGGACGCGGCGCTTCTCGTCAACCCCATGCTGGTAAGTGGAGTTGTAGCACTTCGGCTCTCTGCTCTGCTCCGGGTCCACGTTTATTCACAGGGGGCGCTGTATCACCCCTACGCCCCACATAGACCCATTCTGCTACACCTCCCCCCACTTCGTCAACACTTCAATGCAAGATTTATTCAGAAGTTATTCACAATCCTCCCCCTCACCTCCCCGCCGCTAACCCCGAGCGCCCCTGCCGTTTAGCCTGGGCGGCAATTGGCTATCGGCTATTGGCCATTGGCTATCCCCGACCTCCCGTCGCCAGCCGCCGCTCAGCCGCGCGGCAACTCAGCCGTCCCACAATCCTCCGCAGCAGAAGCTCGAAATCCGAAACCCGAAATCCGAAGCCCGAAAGAAGGCCGAAAACCGAAATCCGAAAGGCTGTCCGTGCGGTGCTCTCGGCCTTCGGATTTCGGCCTTCTTTCGGGTCTCGGATTTCGGGTTTCGGATTTCTTCAGGGCAACCCCTTCTTCGGCGGAATATTCAACCCCACCGCCCGTTCCAGCCGTGCTCGCGCTGCCGCGTAATCGTGCAACGCCTCGACCTGCGTCGTATCGGCGTCGGTCAACGCCGTGCGGGCGCTCAGGACATCGAGTTGCGTGCCCGTGCCTGCGTCGTACCGCGCCGAGGCCAACCGCAGCGCCTCGGTCGCCTGCTCGACCACCTTCTGCTGCGACGCCAGCAAGTCGGTGGCTTCGATGAACTTCGAATACGCGGTTCGCACGTCCAGCTCGATCCGGCGCGTCGTGTCATCGAGGTCAACGGCGGCCTTCGCATATTCCGCCCTCGCCTGCATGACTTTTCCCTTCGTCAGAAAGCCGTCGAAAATGTCCCAGCCGACCTGCACGCCGGCGGTCCAGCCATACACGTCGTAGGTGAGGTCGGACGTGAACATCGAGCTATGGAGATCGTACCCGCCGTAGGCCTGGACGCTGGGCAGGTAACCGGCCCGCGCATTGACGATGTCCTCGTAGCGCAGCGCCTCGGTCTTCCGCAAAACGCCCAGCTCTGTTCGGCGCTCCAGGGCCAGGACAATCGCCTGGGACAGGTCCACCTTGTACGGTTCCGCCTCGAGCTTATCGGAGAGGTGTAGCGGAATGTCCTCGAGCGTGTCTTTGGGAATGTTGAACCCCAGCGCGTTGGCCAGCACGTTCTTGCTGATGCGATAATCGTTCCTCGCGCGGATGAGCTTCGGCTCCTGGTTCGCGACTTCCACCGTGGCCCGGAGCACGTTGAATTGCGGCACGGTGCCCGCTTCATAGCGCCGCTTCGTGTCGGACAGCTCATTGTTCAGGAGTTCGACCGACCGCTCCTGCACGATGATCTCCTGCTGCGCCAGCAGCACGTCGAAGTAGGCCAGCTCAACCGCCAGCACCGTATCGGCAACCACCGTCTGGTATGAAAGCAACGACCGCTCCTTGGTAAGCCGCGCCACGCGCAAGCCCGAGAGAATGCGCCCGCCCTCGTAGAGAGACTGCACCACACGAATTTGCGACGCCCAGGCCTGCTCGGTCCCGAAGGTGAAGTTAAAGCCCGGGATATTCGGCGTGTCTATGTCCGTGGACTGCACGGCGGAGTAGCTGCCGGCCGCCCGAACTTTCGGGATGGCGATAGCCCGGCTCTGGACGGCCACCCCGGCGGCCGCCTCCACGTCCTTCTGCGCCCGCACGACATTGGGGTTTTGGCGCAAGGCGATATTGATCGTGTCGGCGATGGAAAGCGGCGCCGTCGTGAAAACGTTGGTCCCCACGTAGGTCTCAGCCCCGCAAGCCGCGGGGGCCAGCAGGCAGATCCAGATCAGTCCCTGCACGGCGATGCGCCCGGATACGGACCTCATCCATGCAGCGGTGCCCGGCTGCATCGAGTTCGGGTCGGCTTTCCTGTTGTCGCTCATCGAATCAATGTCCCCTGATTTAGCAGGTTGCGCTCGGGTCGCATATCCCAAAATTGGGACGCATCCGGCATCGGCCCCAGCCAGCGCTCCCTCGGACATGTCCTGCGTTGGGCCTCCAGCGGCCCCAGGCGCGAGCCGTTTCGTTTCGAATTTAGTCCCGATCCCCTCCACTACCCCTCCTATACCCCTCCTATACCCCTCCACACCCACACCGGAGGTTCAAATTGAACCTCCGGTGTGGGTGTGGAGGGGTAGTGGAGGGGTAATGGAGGGTGCAAGGATGAGCGGCATGGATGGATACGTAAGTGCCTTTGACAGAGGCGTTTGTGATGGCGTTTGCGGAAAGCTCATAACCAGTCCGGGCCGGGTGCAGGATGAGGGTTTTCGGTTCCCTGATTGCCTTTGGGTAGAAGCTGAGCCGCCTGGGCTCGGGGAGGCGATCAATGGCCGAGAATCAAGTCGGTGCCAACGGCAGGGTGTGCGCTCTTGCGCTCGTTGGGGTTGCTTCTGCAATTCCCTCCCGGCTTTGGGTCTTCGGGTTTGGGCCTACGGTGTCAAGACG